>Ga0209208_10006302_pt1 | contig 16363 bp, 12 predicted proteins | sample S1TSphfallax_3_FD_187694 | JGI IMG/M metagenome (GOLD analysis project Ga0209208, IMG submission 187694) | Host-associated microbial communities from peat moss isolated from Minnesota, USA - S1T2_Fd - Sphagnum fallax MG (SPAdes) (version 2) | ecosystem: Host-associated > Plants > Peat moss >...
TTATTGGATTTTTGTGATAATAGAAAAAAGCTGCTGATTGAACAATACTCTTTTGTGCTAATGACCCTAAACCCCAACCATTAAAAAATATTTAAACAATGAGGTCAAAAATAAATAAATAAATAAATAAGTAAATAAATCCAAAGTAGTACTCACAAAATAGTCTACCAATCCAAGATAAAATAAAAATAAAAAGATAATAATAATACTCACCAAATACCAACTGCTCAAAGGAAAGAAAGAACCATGGGTATATATCTCCAAAATACCAACTGCTCAAAGGAAAGAAAGAACCATGGGTATATATATATCTCCAGAATACCAACTGTTCAAAGGAAAGAAAGAACCATGGGTATATATATATCTCGAGAATACCAACTGCTCAAAGGAAAGAAAGAACCGTGGGTATGTATCTCCAGGCAATGAGAACAATGAGTATATCTCCGGACAAGGTCTTGTCTTCAACGGCCAGATTCAACCTGCTGTTGGCTGTGATTAATGATGAAAAGAGCAGGGGTGTGCTTCACCATGAGAAGAAGACAAATAATGAAAGAAAGGGAAAAAGAAAAGGGGCAACAGAAACATGACGGCTTCCCACCTTTTTTAACCAGCCACCTTTTTAGGTCGACTGCGCTGAGAGCTGCATGCAGATGCTGTTGTGGTGGGAAGTGTAGTCGTTTCGCATTAACGAGGTTTTTGTCTTGTCGCCTTACACTGAAATTTAGCTTTGGATCCGGGGATTCGGCCACATTTCTTCACTTCTACATGTTTAGAAAGTCTTGTGATTGGATCCAAGGAAAATTGTGCCGAGGAAATTTTAATTTTGTGGAACTTTTTGTTCATCTCCTAAGCTTGCTGCAGGCTCCGTCAGCTCTGGAAGTGGAAGTTTCACAAGTGCGCGTACTTTGCCTCTTCATCTTCTGATCTCTTCTGGGTTTTTTGGAGAGGAATTCCTTAGCTGTGGAGGAGGGACCACCAGTTTGCACACTCACGGGGAGTTCACAGGAGGGGAGTCGAATTACTCTACTTGGTTTGTTCTCTACTCGGTCGTTGCATTGTGTTTGTTGTGCTAACAGGATTGAGTGTAGCTGGTTTTGCACAATGCATATGCAGGTTAGAGTCAACCACAAAAATTGCGCGGAATTCTAGCAATGTCGGACGCTCTCAACTCGATGATGTTCGAGAAGGCATGCGATCTTCTCGTCAATCAATTATGCTTCCCGCGCGCAACAGTCTACCGAAGTGTTCGCACGATCTTGAAGGTACTTCATGAGTGAGGGGTGAGGAATTGATTTTCTTTAGTTGTCACAGTAAATCAGCACTGAATGTCACAGTGGACTCAAGAAGCCCCTTGAGCTGTTGTTACAGGAGCTGATTCTGTAGCAGTTCATCTGCTGTACTGACCCTTGTATTCTATTCAATAGCTGCAGCCTGCCAGCTTGAATTGGATCAAACTCAAGTTGCGCCCTAATGTCTTGAGCATACCTGATGATACCTGTGTCCTTGATTTGGTTGCTACTGCACAGCTCTACAAAACAGATGACCCGGAAGTGGACCTTGCTGCATGTTGGAAACTCATGGAAGAGGACAATTACCGCATTATTGTGGACCATATATTGGAGTCTCAAACAGAAGTTGAATCTGAGAAGGTGAGCATGAAGCAGGACTTGCTGAAACCATCCAAGAATTTCTCAATTTTAGCAATCTATATCATCATGTATGTCTTGGATGAGAGACAGGCACCCATATTCTTTGTGAAGAGGATTGAGCTTTGCTGTTGAAAGTCATTTGTTGTGTAACATAATAGAGACTTCATATGGAAGGGCAGTAGGCTTAACATTCAACAGTTTTATTGCTGTTCATTACAGCTTGGTGTAATTGAGAATCTTTTGAAAAGCTATAAACTCTTAGTAGGGGACAGTAGAGGAAGGGGGAACAATGGTAACTGCTAAAGTTGACTGTGGTAAGGAGTCTCTACCTTCAAACTCCACATGTTTCTGTTCTTTGACTGTGATAGCAGCTGCTTGTTAATTGCATGTTTGTTCCTCTATATTTTCCCATAGTCCTTGTCTCATCTATTTTCCAAATGCAATGATGACAAACTATGCTCATGGTGAGGATACCAAAACTTTCATATTGTACATATTGTTGGGAGCTGTTGTTGCAGCTACTTTTCTTTGAAATTTGATAGCCTTTAATGTCTGCTTTTGTACCTTTATGATACAGAAATTACCAGCTCTCAAGGCTGATCGGCGACGAAAAAGGAGGAGCTTTTGTTCCCAGCCTGCTCCTGAAGACACAGCACCTTCATCTCCAAGACAGGTTAGTAGTTACACATAATTCTCTTTTACAGCAGGAAACCAAAGCTTTTCTAGAGTTGCTGAAACATGTCCCATTCTGCAAGCCTGACATTCACATTGTGCAACAATATACACTTTTGCAGATCAGCCCACCACTTGTGATATATCTGCCAGCTCCTGGGGATGGATGGCCTGAACCAATGTTACATGGCTCAGCTGGAACCTCTATGGAGGCCTGTGTCAGCCAGAGGAAATTAGAGCCAAAAGGTGAGGTTCTAATTCCAAGCTCATGACCTATTTGAAATTCATTGTTCAGTTTATCAAACTGTATTAACAACATGCATGACTAGTGTTAGACTGATTCAAAGCATATAAACAACTAGATAGGCTTGGCACAATACACGCACATTTTAACTTGCACTGATTGTAATGAATCAGATTCAGAGGGAGAAATTCAGACTTTGGATCAGACTGAAAACTGCACGCCAGAAACTCCTCGTGTCTGCCAGGGATCATTGAACAGAAGGTTTTGCACAACTCCATGCCCAGACTGTATTGTCCAGATGGCATCTCGCTGGAAACCCAGACAGGTAGCATCAGACAATGTGGTCGGTAGGGTTGAAGCTTCAGTTGCGGTAAGTCATGGCCGAACAGATTCCCCTCACAACAATTCCATTTCACTTCAAGTTGCCAGTGTATCTCACCATAGCAACTCCCCATCCAGTGTAGCTGCTGTTGGCAGGACATGTGCATATCCAGCTCCTGTTTTTGTCCGTGCACAGGCAAGCACTGTGTCCCCTTGTTCTCCAATCCCTGCCCCTGTCTGTACAGTTGCAGCTAGTATCTCTCTGTCACACCGGTCACAGTTCCTCCAGCCACCACCACTGCCTTCCCTTCTGCCTCTTCGAAATTCATGCCAAATTGCTTCATCAAATCTGACACAGAAACCACTGTCATCTATGCTGCAAACTACTGTCTTGCCTGCAGAACCCTCCTCAAATTTGTCAAACTTGCATTCTGCCCCTCTTGCTTCCATTCCCCATCAATCAGAAAGTCCATCCTCTTGTCACCAAACTCAAGTGCTTTTTCCTGCCAGATTTTCAACTTTGGTTGATAAGTCTGCTGCAGATCAGAGGCAGGCTATTGCGGCTACCTCCATCCGTGGAAAGTTGGAGTACTTGCAGAAAGTGAAGGAACCTGCAAAGGTGGCTTTCATGGAAAATATTCCAAGCAGCTCCACCAGAGATACAGAGGCTGTCCTCAGACAGCTCCTCAAGAGCATTTTGGACACCTTTGAGTTCACTCCAGTGAAGCATGGTACTTTGCAGGAGCTTGTGTACCCAGCTGCTGACCAGAATTGCGCTTTAGTCCGATTTTTCTCAGAAGCTCTGGTAGGCATTATTGTAGACTACTGCTCCTTTAAAGGACGTTCAGGATTCACAATTGATGGTACAGAGCTGATCATTAGGAGAACTGGAGAAGATGTGCCTGCCTTATCTTTCCAGAGCTTGAAAGCCCAAGCGAGAGGACGGGCTTTAATACCAGGAAACATGGTGTATGTCAGTGGTGTCCTTGAGAAATGGTATGCAGATCTTGAGGCTCTGAGAGGTCTCTTCACAAACATTCTTGAGATGCAGAATGAGGATTCAGTCAACATGGGAATGATTTCATCCATCTTTGTTCTTCCCAAGCATCGAGGTGTATGGTTGCAGCTGGCTTCAATAGCAATGGCCGATCTCCTTTTTTACCGTAGCTCAAGGTATCCAAGTCTGCTGGAGCCCCTGGGTTCATCTGTGGTACTTTGTCGCCATTCGCAGGTAATTCCATTACTTGCAGTTTCACAAAAAGAAATAGCATTATTATGGGGAGGCAAGGAGTATCAAAGGCAACGGATTCTTTTGCTCCAGTTCCAAACAGAATATGTAGCCAGCCTTGCTAGTGAGAAGGTAAAAAACTTATTTGAATACACTCTGAGGAAGATCAAACGGTGTGGACTCACGGAGGCTGCTCTTGAGTCCATTGTACCTGTAACTGGAACACGGAATGTAGAGGTTACAATGACTTCAGAAAATGCAGCAAATGCAGTCATGGACTATTTCATTGCAGAACCTAAGAGATTTGTGTTGGAAGGTGGGCCTCCATTCCTTGTATGTAGACATCCACAGTACATTCGACCAGGAGCTATCTATAAACTGCAGCAGGAGGTGGGAGCAGCTCATAAGCAAGCAAAAGAGGGCATTGCATTATGTGTGCGGGGGGTTGAAAAGATCCAGTGTGCATATGCATTGTGTAGTGCCTTGAATGAGGTATTTGAGAGGGCAATTGCAGGTTGTGGTGTGCTTGAGATGGGAACACAGGTCATCCTTGATCTGTCAATAAGGAACATGCATGAGATGGTAGTTGTTAGATTAGTGGATGTGAAAAGTACAACCTGTCTCCTTGCAGTGAAGGAGCCTTTGCAGCTATCTGGGAGGACCATGGTCTTGTCACCTATGGAGGCAAGCCCATCCCCCTCTACATCCTTTCTTCCACAGCAAGCCTCAGCAATATGGGGACCTTGCACAGGGTACATGGAGCTCGGAGGCAGTGTGCCACCCTTTCGCGCACCTCTACATGGATCTGCACATCCTCCAAGATGGTCAGATTTTTCTCATTTCCCAAGCTCCCCGCACATCCCAGCATATCCATATTCTCATGGAAGGCCATCAATCCATCTGCCTCCTTTTCCTCCTGGCTATTGTGGAGGATATTTTCCTGCTCTAGGCCATGGCTGGAGATGACATTATCAAGTACATATCAAGGTCTGTAAATATTTTTTCTGTTTCCTTCTAGTTTCTTGTTTTGAGATTCACACATGTTTTCTAGCTCTCCAGAACCTTGGGATAATGTGAAATTCAATGCCCATTTAAACAAACAGGGGAATGTGCAAGAAATTTGTTAACTGTTCACTATCTTATCAGAGAGCAATTTTTAGTAGGTACTAAAATCTGTCTGACCAGACCCAAACTAGACTTCTGAGATGAAGAAGACTGCATTGATAATCTTTGCACTTTCTTTTCAAACACCTCATCTTGCTACATCCATACACACTGCCCAGTGTGAGAGATGAGAAAAGAGCTCTGAGATGCTATGTTGTAGAATTATTCTCTTTGCCAGATTGTAGCTGAAATTTTGAGGGAATTGAACATGCTCTGAACATGAATGGTTTCATTGAATCCAGAAGGTAAGTACTCGGGAGTCTGGATTTGTTGTTATGCTAAACCATAAAAGTGATGGCAACCTCCTTATGTGGGTAATTCCTGCTTGGTAAAACCTAGATTCAGGAAATGACTAACTGTTAGCTTCAATTCTTCTCCACGTTCAGTGTTAGCAACTGTGAGTGCCATGTTACTGTCTTCCCATTATCCTCTAGCTAAACTTGAATGCCTTAAAGAAACTTAAAATTTTGCTGAATCTTGCCCTCAATGCAATAAGCTGAGATCATGAGCTTTGTTGTCAAGACCTTGAGTAGCACAGGCCCCATCACTCCAAGACTGCAAAGTAACTTGATTGTTGGCACTACATGTTTGACACTGAAGCCTAAATGCTATCAAACATTCTAGATTACTGTGCCAAGATCTTTCTACTGAAGTCTCAGGTTCAGAATGAATACTGTCTTCCTTTCAAAATTATGACAAGTCTTCAATAGCTGCAAGTGTCATCTGAAAAGTTTCCCCATCAAATCTGGCTTAACATCCATACACTCAACATTCAATGTTGGCTGAAAGTCCTGCTCAGCTCATAGCAAAACAACCATGAGAATGATCTACACTAGCATTTATGATCATCAATGAGAGATCAATTGGATGCAATCCCTTCTCCACATCACTGTAGAGTTAAATGGATCTGTGCACCAGAAGCCCACCAATGTGCTTTCACAGAATCTGCTCAAAGTATTTCACCAGGGGTGCAAGCTTACTTCCTGCATTTACAGTGAAAAGAATGAGATCCTACTAACCTTTTTGCATCCTCTGTGTTAGAGTAATCACTTCACTGAATGCAGATGAAATTATACAGTGGTTTGCCTTTATTGTAACACTTCTGGAGCTCCAGTATTCTCTTTTGGAAGCTTTAACTGAATGAGGTATCTATAGTCGCTCTCTCCATTATTTGCTTCTCTGATGCAAGCTCTTACCACAAATCCTGTATTATTCTATTTAAATTACCTCCATTGCAGGATTTTGCACTGCGACGAATTGAACCTTTTCAGGCCTATTCCTCTGTTCTCTCTGTAGCTCACATGTTCTTATGTCTGAGATTTGTGTGTCAAGTTCCTGTAAACATCACCTCAGGCCCTCTACATCTTGGTACCAATAACTAAACAGAGGACTGGCAGGACTTTTTCTTTGCAAGTTGACTAAGTCCCTGGCTCTAAGTTGATGTTATACAAAATATTTATCTTTTGAACAGATTAAAAGTTATTTAGGAATGCAAAATATTGTTTGGGTTCATTGAGACAATCGTCTTCACTATTGTATAGCATTGGCAAAAGTTTTGCATAGATGGTAAGATTGAGAATCACTGCTGACTTTTCCCCTTCTTTTGTTTGTGAACAGGAAGTTGAGAATGGAGAAGCTCAACTTCAATCTTCACTTCTTTCATTCTGTTGATGGATCTGTTCCATTCCTATTTGTGTGGCTGCTATCTCACGTTCATGCTGGAGATCTGACTGCAACTTGAACAACTGTATTTGCAAAGACAACTGGCTCCCACTATCCACACACATGTGGTGGATTTCAGACATAGGTGCTTATCTCGCCAATTTTTATACAAGTATGTTAAGATTATAGCTTCACATGGTGTCCCTTGTTTGATCTAGCATCCACATTAGTCAGTAGCCAGTTGAAAAGAAAGTTCTGTTGATCTTACATGACAGCTAAATTCAATGTTAAAAGACCCAGAGACCTTTGAATTTCCTGCATGCTGTTCATCTTCCAGCACATGTAAATGTACAGCGGATGGAAAAGCAAACCGGCAAGTAACTCTCCAGCCCAAGGCTTGTTGCTTCCAAATCCTTCACCATGTGCTGTTCAACACATTTCTGAAGCAACAAGCAAACAGAACCCCCACTGCACCCGGGTGAAAAGCCTTTGAGCTCGTGAAGGTGCTCATTCAGTGAAGCAAGAGAAATCAAGGACAAACCATGGATGTGCAGCTTACACACTATTTCTCATTCTTCCATTTATGCAAGTAAAATATACAATGAGATTTCAAACCTGTTTGTGTGTCTTCTCAGGTGTAACACTCAGCTCCACCAATTTGTCAATATTGTCAAATTTTCCATGTGCAGTCTAGCATTGTGAATGCCTTGACTGTGTTTCTTGAATCTGCAAATCCAATTTGCTCTCCCTGTAAAGACCAAAAGCTCTCCAGTGCACGCCTGAATCCTTGGTCTTTTTAGAGCATAAGACATTTGCAAAAACAAAAGCTCTTCTATGCATGCATGAATCGTTTGGTCTCTTTAGAGCCTAAGAAGTTTAGCATCCAGCTTTATGAAAGCTCAAATTACAAGACATGGAGCTGAATTGGCTTGAAGAGATAGTCACTGAAAATAGTAGCTGACTTACCACTGGCTTGCAGTAATATATGCATGGAATACCATCACACACTCCTGGCTACCCAAGCAACTGTCTAACAATGTGAATACACAATGAAAAAACAATGGCACTGCTATGACATCTCTCAAGAATTTTTCAGTTCTTCAACTTGTACACTACCTTCAAAAACTGATTACATTCTTGAGAGATAAGATTGTGCTGACCCATGCATGGGGTTAGGTTGCCCAATATTTTCTGCACCTCCTTGGTACAAAGTTCTATCTGGATTTTCCCTTCTGTCTGATTTCTGGTTGCAAAAGGCTACATACTCATGCACAGTAGGCTGAGTACACGGCAAGCATACGACAGAAGAATGCAATGGAGAGAGATAAGACGCTGGAGGACAATTCATGTTGAAAGCTTGGTTTACAAACACAGATGGACCGACTTTTATGTGTGCAAGAGTGGGCTCCATTGCAGCAAAATGTTCATGCTTAAATGCTCTTGATTTTTCCAGTACTTGAATTCATATACTTTCTCCTGCAAACTTATATTCAGTATCTGCAAGTTTGTGTTCCCACTCTCTGTGCAAAATGCAAGATGCCATCAGTAATGTAGCACTCTTTCCTCATGAACATATGATTGCTGATAACAAGGACATTTCCATGCTTTCAGGATCTTTTGCGCACCACATTTCCAACATGCACAACAGAAGAAGAAAAAAGCCCTCATTGAGTTACAGACAATGGACATTTCAGGATACTTCTATAATGTGTCAGCCATAGCAAACCTGCCTGTGTTGCTAGTAGTTTCTCGTGCTGTATTGCACTCTTTTCAAGCTTTTTGAGCTCTTCTTCTTCTGCCTGACAACATGATGCAGTAAAATTCATGATTGGTGTGTTTTGCAGACAGGGCAGCTACATGACATTGAAGCAGATTTGTGCCTTTTTTTCCTTTTTTTTCAAAAAACCATACCATCATTTCTGTTTGCAGCTATAGTTACAGGATGATCATCATATCAGAACCTTGATTTGATTGAGCATATCAGCAGTTTTACTGAGAAGCTTCCTCTCTCCAACAATTTTGAACAAAGAAAACTTCAAAAGTCTAGTTGTCATATAAGATCTTTCTGCACTGAAGTTTCCAAGGTTTGAGAGCCTTGGTTCTTCTCTCAAATGCATCCCTCGTATTAGCATTTCTCATGCTGCTATTTTTTTAGTATGTTGTTTTCCCCCTTCTTAACAGCTTTCAGGAAATACCCCGAACTCAATGTTTGATAACCCTGTTACAGATATTTTATTCTGGGTACAAAAATGAAAGCTTGAATGACACAATTGCCCTTCAACCAAAGACTTTGTGTTTAATAGTGGAAAACCATTGCTAGCTTGAGGGCTGTTATCTGTGCCGTCCTTCTATGGTTGGAATTCCTTCCAGGTTTTGTGTTCTACATGTGGTGTTGGTTCTACAATGATGGTTAGGGTTGCATCCTCCTTGTTTTCCTAAGTAAGCTACCCTGAGTAAACGTGTAGACAATTGATAAGCCCTAGACATAAGGCACAATGCAAACACATATAATTCAATGAGGTCTTGCAATAACATGAGGAACTCAAAGATTGGGGAAGTGGCATTCCTTAGATAATCAATAATTTTCCTCATTACAGATTTTAGAAAGTCATGATTCACATTTGGTCCTTGTCCAAGGATACCCATGCCTGCAATCATGTTCAATGTTGTCACAATGTGCAAAAGAGTGTGCAATAGAGTTATGCGGATACACCAGATATTTGGTATGCAAGAGCATCATCCAAATTCTCATTCTACACATCTGATCTAGCTCCATAGCTAGAGGAAAACCAAAGTAAGAATAGCTTTGCTTCTTGAGAAGGTCCCTCACAAGCTGCAGCGATCAACTTCATCAATGAGGCATTTTCTCTTTCCAGCTTAACCCACCAAAGTCACTTCTGCTCTATACATGAACACCTGAACTAGAAAGCCATTTGTTGCCTCAAAAGGTTGTGCTTGCACAATACGGATTAGTCAGGAACATGAACTTCCTGGTTGCATGGATTAATTGATCGGTCTTGTACAATGCATGAAATAATGGCACTCCATGGTTGCATTGTATCAACCTTGAGAAAGGCAGAACCAAAAATTCCACACTTGGTAAACCAAGAAACAAAGTCTAAAAACTCACAAGCTCTGAAGACTGGCCCTCCTCCCTAATGGCATGTATCTGAGAAGATAGAGGAGAACAAAGAAGGCATGAAAGCTAAGTCAATAAAATAAGGTAGCACAGTCTTCTGCTAAGGAGGTTCAAGGCCACACTTTCAAGTTTACATATTTTGGGCACGTTAGTGGGATCAACGAGTTGTTTATGGTTAAGACTCTTCATAAAGATCTTAGGACAATATCTAGTCTCCCTATGCTTGTAGATCCTCATGTGGCTTTTGCAACCTTTCGTTGTGCTATGCCCAATGCCTGAGCTACTTGCTTTGTACAATATTTTCATCTCCAAATGTTTTGCAACATTACATTGAATTTGAGTACTTGTGCCATAGCTATGTTGGAAAAGTTACTTGGTGTGGGATCTTTTGGTGATTCTATTGGTCACTTAGTTCGTTGTTAGGCCACTCTTCTTGCTTCTTCAATTAGGCTCGGCCTCTCTTCTATGGTTTGAATTGTTGCCCCCATATTCTTGAGGTGTTGGGCACTGATCACTCCTGCACTTGCCACTCCTTTCCAACAAGATAATACTCATACCAAAGATACATTGGAGAAGTTACTTGAGAATTTAGGAAGACCCTTAATAGGGTTCCTTCCCCAACATAACAAACATTTTCAAATTTAGGGATCTTTCAAAAGTGTAAGGTACCTAGGCCATAGCCCAAGGCTGGGCCTGAGAATACAGGAAGACCCTTAATGGGGTTTCTGCCCCAATGTAATGAACATTTTCAAATTTAGGGATCTTACAAAAAGGGTACCCTACACTTTTGTAATATCTGTGTAATTGCAGATGGGAAATTCTGTGAGGGGAGGTGATTTCAAATACAAAGATGAAATTTGAAAAGTTTATCTTTGTTTTGGATGAAGCAGATTTCACAAGTTACAACAGTGTGGAAATCTGTAGATGGGACCACCAAACATTTGCAAGAGTCTGACAAGGAGTTTCAGCAAAACCACAGGTCCAACAAGATTGTGCATGTCTCACCAGTTGCCGTTACAAAAAGCTTTTTCATGTTGTTACAAGTTAGAACACAGCTGGTTGTTGTATGGATACCAGTTTTCTTCACAGTAGACACCCTGAATGCATAGCAACTCATGAGAGGCTCTAACTTTCCTGACATATTAAAGTACTCCTGTCATCTGAAGAAATTACAAATAGTGTTACATGAATAAGAAAACATATCAAAACGCTCCTGTTGACAAACTCTACAATACTAGGCCCTTTGGGACTATCTACACTTCTGTTTGTTAAGTTGAATGAACAGTTAAAAGATTGCCATTGTCTAGATAGCTGGACCACTGACATAGAGGACAGAGGCAGAACTCATAGCATAAATGCCTCCAATACAAGGACCAAAACTTTCCTTTTACAGCCATGTTGTAGCCATGTACTTGATTCTTGTACCTGCCAGTTTTGTGGAAACTGTGCCCTTGGTAGGCAACTAACTGGATCAAAAGCATAAAGAGGCAGCACCCTGTGAACTGGAGATATTGAACCAGAAACTGGGCATCAGATGCTATTCTGTAGTTGAAGTAGAAACTGAAGTGCTGCTTGTGAGAATGTATCAGTTATCCCTGGAGTAACAAACAAGTTCTGGTCATGTAAGCAAAAACTCAGAGCCAGAATGCTGTCCAATATGGCAAGGAACTTGGATATGATGGAAATAGATGAGTTATGGGAACCAGCTGCCATGGAGGAAAATGATTTAAAGATTGGACCCTCTGAACCTTTGAAGAATCCTCTTGACATCCTGACAAAGTTGTTACCAACATAGAGAGGTTGTGAGTGTACCAGTTGCTTGTGTCAGGGGTGCAGTGCATGCCACCATTTGGCTCAATATACTTCCCATTCAGAAAAGCAGTGGCTGCAGCACGGTTGATGATTTGAGATAGGTGGATGCCATCCCAGCTGCCATAGTTTTCAGGATTGAAGCAAGAGACAGTCAGGTCCACTTCAACTCCATCAACACTCCCTGTGCTCCCACATGTTACATCTGTGTTGAAATTATACGAACCACCGAATCCACAACATGCTTGCAAGGGGTTTGATATGCCTGACACAGAATATCCCATGAGACAACACATCAGTAAATATCCCTGCATTTTTAGTATAAAAGTAATCCAAAGTCAAGTTCATTTGTATGTGATCAGGATAAAGGGGGAGCATTTTTCCAAGAATGGAAAGTACTTTACCATGATCACTGCTGTTCTTCAGAATGTTTATGAAGACACCATGGAGGTCACCATAATAGAGATTTGCATCAGGGTAAGTTGTCCGTAAAGTGTTGAGGCTAGACCTAAGCAATGAGTTATGTGCCTTAATGGGCTTGTTGAAGCGTTTCAGGCAGCCATAGTCGTCATAACTGTTAGCCAATGATGGATCAGCTGGGTGCAGGGTGAGTAAAGCAGGCATGCACCCAAGAGGTGGAAGATTCACCACCAAAATGTCTCTACCTCCAAACTCATAAATAGCCTGTGAATGCAAAGAGCCACTGGGAATTTGAAACTTCTACATAGCACCCAAATCATAGAAATGACAGTGGGGTTTATTGCACACAAAAGCATGATTAGGAAAACTAGTAATGCAAAGTTTTCTCAAGTCTAAGTTCACATGCTAACAGGATGCTTCAAAAGGCTGTACATGATGGATCAAAATCTACTAAACAAGAGCCAGGATGCATAGAGCACACTGCAGTTTAATTATGGATTGAATTGATGCTTATGTACATGCTCTTTGCAAGTACAGCAAAGAATCAACTCAGGGCTGCCAGAGCTGTTACCTGGACTGCAGATATAATTGGTGCGACAACAGAAGGGACAATGGCTTGAGCTTCTGCAGGAGTGAGACTGTTGTCATAAAACCCTGACATGTAGTCTTGGAATCCGGCATATACCAGGTAGAGTGATGAATTCAGCGATGCAACTGTTGGCAAAACCTGGGTCACCCCTGGAGCATTGAACAGGGATTCTGTGGCTCTTGAGCACCAAGCTTATAGTCTAGCAGTGCATTTTGATTCAGCCAAATGTACTATGTGCAAATGTGCATGATGCATTTTAGCTTAGTGGAGTATCCTATTCCACAGTGTGAAAGCTTCAAGGAGTTTGACATAGGTGGAACAATCAAGGGCAAATCTAGTGGGCCCCTATGATAGAACCAATGTTCTTGGGAAGAGACTAGGGTTGAGGACAAGAAGTTACGGGGCTTAGAAATTTGCAGTACTTACGTGTTTGAGTGTAGTAAAATTCCAGACGAACTCTGTAGCGTTGCAGCCACTGGAGCTGCGTACTGAGGGTGAAAGGGCTGTTGAACTTGGCTGTGGCATCCCATGTGGTGATGCTGCGTGCTGTGGCCCCAGAGGCTGCGAAATTGACTCCGTTTGAGAAATCTGCTGCAAATCCTCTGAGGTAGGCGTAGATCGGGCTCAATCCCACCCCGAAGGCTGCCAAGAATCAGCAGCCAAAGGTAAAGATCAGATGGTAGGTAGCAGAAGGATCAGTATGCTTGCAGGTGGCGCATAAAGAAGCGGGCAGCCGGATTGGAAAGGAAATGAGAGGTCGACACCATTGCGCTTACCAAGAAAGTCGACAAGTAGTCGGCCGTCGCAGAAGCGATCAGCAGCGTGGTGAGGAAACTGGAGACCGTACGGAACACTTTCCGATCTGATGAACTGATTTGGAAAGCTTGCGATTCCGTTTCCAACGTCCGTGAGCGAGTCACCGAATGCATAAACGCCCTCGTAACTGCAAACGGGTGGCGTCGCCGCAAGGCTCGTGTACGCGACTAGGCTTTGCACCATCAACTGCACAACCACTCCTAGAACCAAGGCAGATCCCCGTGCCCGATTACGACAATTCTCACAACTTCCCGCCTTCATGATCCCTCCTACACCGTCAGCGATTTTCATATACTCCAGACCACTGGCAAGACTTACTGCTCACAATTTTGCAACAACACTGCACTACGTTCTGAACAAGAAAACAATATCACACAGAAAAACCCTGTGAAGAACACTTCCAGACAAAGAAACAGGACAATGTCGAATTCCAGTGGAGCTACTACAACATACACTTCAAGTTCCTTCTTCCGCAATTTCTCTTGTTCTAATGTCGATCAGTGTGTTCGCAAATCAAATCTGCGTACAACGCAAGATACAATTCAACTTCCTCCAAAGTCCGCAGTGTCTCTCGCCCGCTTTAATGTTGATCAGTGCAATCGCGATCAAATCTGCGTCCAACACAAGGTACGATCCAACTTCTTCCTCTCAATGTCTAGACTCGCTCTTATGGCGATTATGCTCTGAATCAAAATCTGTGTTCGACACAAGAATCTACAATTCTCTTGGGCAAGGTCTCTCGATCTAATGTTGATCAGGATTGCAGTAGATTAATCTGTGTTTAACACAAGATACAAAATCAACTTTCTGTTGCGCAATGTTTCTCGCTCTAATGGCGATCACGCTCGCAACCAAATCTACGTTCAACACCTCAAGATACAAACTGAACTTCCTCTTGTGCAATGTCTGTCGCTCTTAGTCATGTCGATGACACTCGCAACCAAATCTGTGTTCAACATAAGATACAATTCGATCCATCTTCTCTCTGAATCATTTCTCTCGCTCAAATAACGCCGATCACGATCGAAATAGAATCTGTATTCAACACAACATCATACAAATTCAACTTCCTCTTCCGCAATCATGTGTATAGACTCGCTGTTAGAATGCCGATCACGCTCTGAAACAAATATGTTGTGTTTGAAACACAAGTAGTAGACATAATACACAAATTTACAGCCAAAAAAAACAAAAACAAAAAGAACAAAAACACAGACAAATCTAGAGATATTTTTATGAACACATTTTTGGTGCACAAATTGAATTCTCTCCAAAACCTCAAGTCATGGTCGCCTGTTGAATGTCAAGCTTGCTTGCCACATGCTCGTCTAGAAACGACTCATTGAATGCTTCAGCCCAAAAATCTTCTTCTGCAATTTGTTTGTCAAGTGTAATGCAGATCTCATGAATTTTGCGTCGTCTGTTTTCCAATGCATGCAAGGGAGGATCACCATCATCATCATCATCTCGTTTGCAGAATTCTTTCTTCAAATTCTTGCTTTCAAAAAAATCTTACATGTCTCTGTGGGTGTAGTGTCCATGTCAGTGTCCGCGTTGTGTGCAGTTATTTGAATTCTTTTGGAAAACCGGCGGTTCCGGTTCTTTTAAAATTCTCAAAATCTGAGAGAAACGCTGGTTCCGGTTATTTCAGAAACGTCAAAGATCCGACAGTTTTCGCAAAAGAGTTGGGCCAATCATCGACAGTTTTCATGAAAGAACCGGCGGTTATAAAAGTCTTTTGTTGGGAAATTTTCAAAAAACTTGAGAACCGAGGTTCTATACCGATACCAGTTTTTAAAAAAATTTGTCCACCTCGTCAGATAAGCGAGTATATGGCATACCCGGTTTTATACCCGTGGGTATCTGTAGCAGATTTCAATACACCAGAACGAGAAGAAGTTAGAGCAAAGGATTATGGGATAACGTCAGGTGTTATTGGGACCATGTTGGGGAACACAGTGGGAACTTGGGGAACATGTTGAGAACTCATTGGTAAACGACAAGAACATAATGAGAATACATTGGGAACACAAAAGAAGGTGAAAAAATCCAACACACCTGAGGTGCTATTGGGAACGTCTTGGGCAACAACTTGGGAACTTGAGTAACCATTTGGTAAGCTGATAGGAACTCATGGGAGCATGATGGGAACACATTGGGAACAAGGAGAAAAAAAACAACAAAAAAAAAAATAAATCCCTGGCCTGCTTCTCCAAAAAATATGGTGTGTTTGGTGTAAGAGGGTTCAATGTTTGATGATAGATGAATTTAATAAATTAAGATTTCAAGCTTAAAATTTTTATTGTTGCATCTTTGCCTCTAAAATATTAAGAAATTTTGCAAAGCTTTAATTGGTGCGCCCATTAGGTTTTAAATCACTCAAAACAAACTAAAAGTGAGGAAGATAATATGCCATTGAAACTAGAGAGAGGGGTCTAGAGTTATTTTTTCAAAAAATTTGAAGCAAACTATCACTTATCCTCTTCCTATGTTTTCTATATCGCTCCTTTTATTTCTAACATTCAACGAACAATTTATAGCCCTACATATTATGCATCCAATGACACAAAAATTGTTCAATTTGGTGAAGAAATGTAGTTTCTTCTTTTATTGATAAAAAACAAGTTGTTTCTATGGTGGAATAATATCA
>Ga0209208_10006303_pt1 | contig 16363 bp, 17 predicted proteins | sample S1TSphfallax_3_FD_187694 | JGI IMG/M metagenome (GOLD analysis project Ga0209208, IMG submission 187694) | Host-associated microbial communities from peat moss isolated from Minnesota, USA - S1T2_Fd - Sphagnum fallax MG (SPAdes) (version 2) | ecosystem: Host-associated > Plants > Peat moss >...
ATTTAGCTATTACTCAATGTGCCAAATTGTATTATTTAGGGCAAATAAAAAGTCTATTTATGGATTCACATATGCAAAGAATTTTTTTTTAAGTTGAACAAATAACTGAACATCAAATTTTACAAGCGTTTGTAGAGGAATCCAACTTTTTAAATTGACCTTTTTAACACAAGTGACCTACAAAAGCAAACATGGTTAGCATATATTTACACCTTCAATAAATCATGCAAAGAAAAATCATTACAAATGGATTGTGGAGAACATGTAGAACATGAAAGCAACCAATGATTTTATCAAAAATAAAAACATAAGCACTCAAGTTTTTGCTTTTGCAAAAACAAGCCTAGTAAGCTCACAAAACACCCTACATCACAAAGTTACTAGGTTTCATAAATTCATACAATGTTTGTGTGAAATTTGGTTTTCATTGGTTTGTACAAAAATCACATAATTTTATGCAAAATTATATCACAAAATTGTGTGGATTTAGCTAAAATATAAATCGTACATACTTCACATCAAGACATCATAAGTAGAAAAGACACATCATTTATATAGAACTAAAACGTTTTTTTTTTCATGCCATTTTTACATTTTGAAGCCCATGGATTTTGCATAGATATATTATTTTATGTTTTTTGGATGAAAACTATTGAAATTTTGTGATATTGGAAGTTTGTTTAGTGATCATTATAACAATATTTGTGATGTGCTTAATTAATTCATGCACACACGTGATGGATGGATAATGAACTTATTATGAAATTTTGACTTCATAAAAGCCAAGGTAGAAAAACATTTTTCATCTTTCATGTTGCCTATTATTTGTAGCATGGCCAATTCAACCAATATACTTAAAGAAGCTAAAGACTAGCATCCAAGATACTATCACAAGACACCATATTCTAGTTAAAAGATTATTGTCAAAAGGTGACACCATACATGTTATTGCATTCAACATCATTGTGAACTTCAACATGCTTTGCTAGCAATCAAGGTGAATGACATTCAATAGTTCATAAACCTTTATTTTTTACTATCAATTGATGGAGTTTTCCATAATGTAATTCGATTTTGATAGCCTCAAGGTATTTGAAAAATGTTGCATCAAAATATGGTTGCAACCAATACCAAGGATGCACAATCATAGGAACATCTAAGACACCATGGGCTATGAACTAAGTTTTCAATTTTCAAATCAAGACTTTTTTAGCCCTTACCAAAGCACACATAGTTCATGGATCAACATGAAAATGAAAATTGAAAAATTGGAAAAAGAAAAAGAAAAATCCAAACAAATCCATAAACTAGAAAAACTGGGAAAAAAAGGGTGTGAATTTTGAAAGGTAGAAAATTGTAGGTTTTTATTTTTGCACTAATTTATTACTAGTGATACACCAACAATAAACACATCTTTAGTCACAAACAATGGTAACATGGTCTCCAAATTTCGATGCTTACCCAAACATGTTGGCCATTCAACTCAAATGCCAAATTTTGAACTCCAAATTCAAGTCAAATATTCACCACATGTGGATGCTCTCATGTTGGAACTTTAACAAAAAATTGAAGGCATTGAAGTTGTTTATAGTAAACCTAGAAACAAGATCACAATACATATTATAGATGTCACTATTACATACCTTAATAGTTGCTACCATGTCACATTCAAAAATGTTTATAATTATGCAATTAAAATTATTGAGATCATGCATAAACTTTAGCAAAGGAAAAATGCATGGAAGTTCATGCAAAATCTAGAGGTCACAAAGGTGTTCATAATCCAATTAGATTGTTGGTTTGTAAGGTTGTCCAAGGCCAACTTGATTACTAGAATTTTGTATTCTACCATCATTCATTTGGAAGGGTTGAACATCAAAATCCATATGGTCTTCACACTATAAAAAATCTTGTTCGCTTTTGTTTCCATTATCTCAACTAACTTTGTGAACTCCAAATGCCTCTTGAGTGTGCAAAATAAGAGTGTAGAGTTTGTTGCAAACTTTCAAATTGCATCACCAAAGGCAAACTTGACAAGAACTACATTTCCAAATTAATGTGATGGGCTAAATAATGAACCCCGTCAAATGAGGAACATGGTTGTCATCGATTTGCTTCGTGATACCAATTTTGGTGCCTTCAAAAATATTAACACCATCTACCCCAAAACACATGAACTTCTTGGCAATCTAGTCTTGTGGAAAACCACCACCTATTAGCAATGTTTTCATAATCACCTTTGTCAAATTATTAGACCATGATCCTTCTATCACCCAATCCAAAGAAATGAGAATTAGTATTTTTACCAAATTTTCCACCACATAATAGTGGACAAACAACCAAGATTGGTTCTCAAGTGTAAATACCTCATCATAATTCAAAGCAACATAATGGGTAATCCTCATTCTTGTTGCATGCATAATCTCTCGATGCATAACCCTTCCACTTCACTACAAATCATGCATTTGACAATATGCAAGCTACTTTTAACACTAGACACAATTCTACCATGGAGTTTTGTAGTCCAAAGTCTTGAAATTTTAATGGCATCATAATTCCATTTCTTGACTCATGGCTTGGACTAATCATTAGGTGGAACTACTTCATGGGTGGGAACATTATCGTTCATAAGATTTTCATGATCTAGGATTGAATTTGAGGAATTAGAATTACATTGAGAAAACAAGGGAAGGGAAGATGTTAAAGGACCATGAGATGATGAAGTTATATTGCAATCAAGTATGAGAAGAGGTCCACTCGCAATAACAATGTTCCTTTTGGAATAAAAATATGTGAACTTGTAGGACTATGGGAGCTCGTGATGGCATTGTGAAAGGATTAAACTTTGAAATTTTCAAAGTTTGGATAGTGGAAAACACAAGATGAAAACCAAATGGGTCAAAGAAAACCATTTAACTAAAAGTAGTTGAAAGATCATTCATTTACCATACCACCATTCACATTCATCAAATTTTGTTGATTTTTCTTTTCTAATAAACAAGCTTTGATAGTCCCACTTTAATATTCTATAATATTGGCAACGAAGGGTAAATACAAAAGGAGCATTCATATTTTTCCAAATTACAAGGGTAGTTTAATGTTTTAGGTAACTATGGTTTAGTATAAGTTGGGAGCTTGATTTTCAACTTTTCAAACAATGTTCATTTTTTAATTTGTTTTCTTGATTTTTCATTCTATAAATTATTAAAGATTCAACCATGGTGGTAGATATGGTATGCAACATCTCCACCATGCACATTGCATATGTACACAACATAATTAAAATGCAAAAAATAAATAAGGAGTGAGGTTCAAGTTTGATAGCCACCCTTAGTTGAATTGCAACATAATTCAAATGCCAATTTTTTTTTTTAAACAACAATTTTGAAAGGAGGGTTGAACTTGTTAACCCCTAGTTGAATTACAATGAACTTGAAATGCAAAACACACACTTGGTAGGGAAATTCAATTTGCTAATCTCTACTTAAAAATTAATCACACCCAAAGCCATTTCAGGATGACACATACCTCCCATTTGGCTTGCATGCATTCTTAAGATGTTTGCATATAAATCAAAGGGAAATGGAGGTGCATGTTATTCACCTATAATTTAGAAAATTTTGTAGCTTGGTGATTTGTGTAGTTCAACAAATCATGTAGCTTAACATATGACTTGTAATTGCACACTAGCTTTTGATTATTTAACACCTTGCACAAATTCAAATGTAAATTATGAAGAATAATAATATGACAATAAATTTTTACCATTCGAAATTAACATTCTTACTCACCTCCGTTTTACACATAAACAAAACATTACAAATAACACAATAGGTGGAGAAAACATCTACAATTGTGGTAGTCGTAACTTTTAACTCCATTGCACCGTTCAATGATCATTAGTTTCACAAATAACAAAATTTTCATAATCCTTTAAGTTTCAATGAAATGTCAAAATTATGAATGAATTGTTTTTTTGAAGCTCCATGACAAAACATAATGGGTATGAAAAAAAACTTGCAAGTTAAACAAATACTCCTTTGGACCAATTGTATTGTTGAATGCAACAATTGCAATGGAGCAAGGTCTTAATATGAAAGTGAGGCACTAATGATCGAGTCATGAATTACATAATAAAACCTTGCACAATGTGCACAATGCATATTGAAACCTTACATGTTGGCAATTAGGTGAAAGGAAAATAAAATTTAAATTTAAGTTCATGACACACCATCACACAAGACAATCATTTGGCAAAAACAGAAAACAAGCTTGAAAGAAGTTATGATGAGCTCCTACACACAAAGTGGGAAGTCTATTGGTGACAAGGGATCTTGGGTCATTGTGAATGGGCTTATTCAATGGCCAAGATCTGGCCATTCGACCAAATCAACAATCCTTGTTCCTACAATGTGACAACATCCATAACAAGTTTAAGGTGGTGACGATGGGTTTTAGTGAGAACATTTTTTGGTCCATCCTAGCCACCATAAAAAAAAATTCAATGATGAAAAGTGAAATGTTCGACCCTTTTTCCTTTGTAACAAAAACTAGGGTTTTTTTAATGTAAAAAATTGACAATAATTCATCCAAAAAAAAACATTGTTTAGTATTTAGAGTGGGCTTATTCCCATGAACATGCCTAGGCATGGGTTTGTATTAGTGTTGTGTGTGTAAGTGCTAATAATTGTATATATGTATATAAAATATGTGTAAATGTATATCATTTACATTTACATGACATTTTTTGGGTACTTACAATTACATGCCTAACGTGTATATATATACTTACATGACCTCGTGTAAAATTTTAAATCCATGTAATATATGTATAAACATATTAGGGTTTGTAGTTGGCGGAACTACTTGTTTGTGTAGCTCCCTATTTTGTTTATGTTCTACGCCATCGCTTTGCAAGCCGCCACCTTCCTTTTGAACATTGTCTCCAAGTGAACAAAATGTTTATGTACCCCCTTGTGGTTGTGGTCCATTCATGTTTCCTTGTTTTCATGATGGTGTTTCCATGCTTGTAATGGTTAGTGTTGTGCATACCTTTGTTCCCCTTTGTCATTTCTTGTGTGCAGGTATTCGGAGCAACAAAGCTAACGCAGTAAAGTTCGAAGGAGCTCAGAGTTGATGTTTTTTTCAAGTGAACAAGACCATGAACTTTGACTTAGGGCTTCTATTGTTTTTGTTTTCTAAATTTTTCTTTTATTTCTTGGTTGTCTTGTGTCTTGTTGTTTTGTTCCCCTTCATCCTTTCTTTTTTGTACGAAGTTCAAAGGTCTGAGGTCAAAACTTGATCAATGATTGACCGTAATCAATGCCTTCTTTAGGTGAACAAGGTCACACACCTTGACCAGTCATCTTGTTGTCTTGCTCCCCTTTGTCCTTTTCTTATGTGTAGGAAGCTTAAACCTTCTTGGTTATCTTGTGGTCATGATCTCCCTTTGTATTTTCTTGTGTGAAGGAAGTTGGAACAATGAACCTTTTGGAACGACAAAGGTTAAAGAGCTCACATTGCCATCACATCCTTCCACTTCATGTGAGGAAACCCTCATGTACCCCCTTGTGGTCTTGTTTATGACACTATGTGTCAAAGCTATGCATTATGAATTTTGTGTCAAAGTTTTACACATTGGAGCTTTGCACTCTAGAGTTTTATGTCAAAGTTTGATGCTTTGGAAGTCAACGCTCTAAGCTCTATGTTAGAGTTTTTCACTTTATAGCTATGTGTTTTGAGCTTTGAATCAAAGTTGTGCACTCTAAGCTTTGTGTCAAGCCTTTCGAGCTAAATGGATTGAATAAAAGTTCAAGGAATTTTGTTAGAGGTTTTACATTATGATGTTCTAAGCTTTGCAATTTGAGCTTTCACATAGCTCCTTGATCTCTTATTCAACCATATTATTTGTGTGAAATTTTGCACCTTTGCAACAAAGGTCCAAGATTTTCTATCATAAGATTCTTTTTAGATTGTGCCCCCTGCATCTTTATGCAACTCTTTGATTTACAAATGGGCGTGGAGAATGTTGAAGAGATTCTATAATGGTTTAAGGCCTTCACTTATTTTCAATTTCAAAGGTAATTTTAATGTTAATGGATGGTGATGGTTTCAATTTTGATGTTCAATGTGTACAACATTATTGGTGTTGATTTTATGATTCATTTTGTAATAAGTAATTAGTGTTATGATGTTATTCATAGCATGTAAGATTGGATTTTAAAGAATTTACATGAAGTATTGTTCAAGCTCCAATATGTAATACAACAATGATAGATTTTTTGAAACTAATGTTTTGCATGACTTGATGCATTCTGTATAGGTAACAACGACAACAACAACAATGATTTCTTGTAACATGTAGCAACAACAACGACAATGAATTTTGTGAACACATAACAACAATGATTTCTTATAATAGGTAATAACAATGATTTCTTGCAATATTAAACAACAAGAATGATTTTTTTCAACATATAGTAGCAATGATTTCTTATAATAGTAGTGAAAATTTACAACAATAGATCAAAGTTCCAAAAACAAAAACTTTTTCAAATAAGTTCTATTTGATATTCTCATCTAACATGTTTGAGTTTGATTGAAAAAAATTGCAAAAGAATGGGAGAAGAAATCTGATTCCTTTTTTATTGCAATGTTTTAGGTATGGTAGGACAACACGAAAACTATGTGGGCTTAAAGACTTTAGGCTCATTACCCTCTCAAGGAGATAATGTGTAAGTAGAATCCTTGACTACAAATAGTCTTCTTAGAACTCCATGTAGAAGATCAATTTCTTCATCTACAACTGTTAGCACGAACACCTTTATTTCGACTAATAGGGATTTCGATCGAGTAGAATCTTTAATGTTTTTACACCAACAAGCCAAATTTTGGGCTGGTTATAATCGCAAGTTTGTTCTTGGGTTTTTTTTGTTGCAAACAATGGGGATTTCCCCACTTGTGATCAAGTGCAACAATTGAGATGTAGCATTTGCTTTCCTCACATTGTCCATCTTGCTTTGATCGAGAAGTCTAAGACAAAAGGGAGGAAGAATCATTGCATACAACACCCTTTTTGGGATAGGTTCCATAAAAAGGCATGTTGAATATGAACATCTTAAACTTGTAATTTCTACTTTTTTGGTAGCAAAACTCTTTATAAAAAGCAAGATGAAGCTCAAATGTTATTTCTAGAGGACTCGGTGTTATTTATGACAAAAGGGTTCTTCCCCGTAAGCACATGTGAAAATGTGTGGATGCGGACGTTAACTTTGAGGTTGGATCCCAAAATGGTTTTCCTTTCTCAGAAGACATTGTCTAAAGAAATCCTTCTAGCCATGGTTACACGTTATTTAAATTTGCATGTTTAGCCTTTGCCTAATGTCACACCTACCATTACAACAACATTTGATTTATGGATGAGTAGGGGGCAACATGATATTTTTGCCTTTGATGTGAATTTTTTATCATTAGATTGAAAACCACATCATGTTACAATAGGCCTTTTTTAAGCCAATGACACTATTGACAAGGGTTGGCAAAACAATTGAAGGCCATGCTTGAGAAGTTTGGTCTCATTTCCAAGGTTTTGTGTTATGTGAAAGACAAGGGCACTAACTTAATAAGCATGATCACAACCCTAAAGTATGTAATTTCATGTGAGGCATTAAGTTTGCTTGTCCCTTTTGATGGTGCATGTTTTGGACATGTTATGAGCAAGGCAACTCAATATACAACAAATGATGACAAGATTTCCAAAGACTTGGTGCCAATTAATGTGAAATTTGCATAAACATTTCTTCAATCTTGCATCACATGGCCAAAAAAATCAAGTATATTTATAATTTGGAATTTACCAATGCAAACATTTGTAGGTTGTGAGTTGTGAAATGTGTAATAGGTGTGCAATAATATTGATCTCCTTTTTTCATTGTGCATTGTAGGCAAAAGTGCAAAAAAATGGAAGCATGCATGCCTAGAATTTGATTTACCAAAATGCAAACTAACAACTCTAGTGAAAACACATTTTGCATCCACGGTTGTTATGTTTCAGCAATGCTTAGCCTATAGGTCCCCCATTATCATGTGTTATGGTTGTCAAATATAGACTTTAGCAAACATGATTCTTTCAACACAAACTTGGGCAATTGGTGAGGCAATTTGCAATGCACTTTCCCCTATTGTGATTACATGTGTAATCAATTAGCGCTGTGGGTATTGGCTATTATTAAATGATCTTGCTACTACAATCAAGTTGTATGTGAAACTTACCAAGGAGATATTATAGTTGCAAGTTGAAGTTGATGCCATTAAGGAGATGGACATGTGCACCAAGGTGAAAACACTTGGTGCTTACATGCGAGAGCAAGTAGTTCATGTTTTGTAGCCCTTCCTTGATTTCATGGATTGTTTCAAACATTTTTAAGTTCACAATATGGTTGTTCTTATGTTGGATCCTTGGTTTAAAGACTTGAGTCTAGTGGGAGATTATGTTGGTCACTCATTTGCAATTGAGATTAATATTGGATACGATAAATAACTTTTCCTCCCTACCTTCAAGACTTTGTACCAAAAACACCATGGATGTTCCAATGCTTCTTCAACTATTGTGCAAGAAACTATGTGCAATACTAATGTTGTTTTTGGAATAGGAGTGTCTGAAGATGAAACTTGTTTTGAACAAGTATGTGTCGTTTCTTTTACTTATTTGCAAAACATTGCGAGTTGATTTATTTCCTTGTGTGTAATTATCAAGTTAATTTGTTTGAAGATTATGTGTGTAAATGCAAGTTTGACAAGAATTGTCATGCTTTCGCACATTTGATGTGCCCTTGAAAGAAGCGGAAAGACCCTTTTGTTGGTGGTCAAAACATGAAGGGCAATTTCCAATAGTTGTTTTTTAAAGTTAGAGCAATTTTAAGCCTTCTTGGAAGTCAGATTGAAACAAAGAGAATATTTTCTATTATGAGCATTCTCATATGTTTTTGTCATTGTCGAGTTGGTCTGAAGAACTTGGATCTCCTAGTTCTTCTAATAAAAAATTGGCATGATGATCCCACTATTGGATTTGAGGCTAAGAGCGGACCTCAAGATGTGGATAAGTTTGGAAAGGCCAAGGAAGAGATACTAGATTTGTTGGATGCTAAGTTTTCTAATGAGGTTGAGGATCGTGTAGAGGATCGTGTGCAAAATTGGGACATGTATTCACGATTTTGGTAATGTTTTGTTCATTTTACACATGGAACTTTTTTAGGTTTGATTAAATTCTTATCCCTTATTGTCACTTTTATGAATGTGCCAATTCTATGATCACATTAGAAACTAAAATTGATGTAATCTTTCGAGTGATCAATTTAATCAAAGTTTGCACGTTTTGGCATCTTCATTCTTTTGATTTTTGTTTTTTTTTGTTTTACAGAATGTGTAAGTGTAAGTATAAGCGTAAGAGTAAAAAGTCTTACATTTACACGTCTTTACATGGCGTGTAAAAATAATGTAAGTGTAAACGATTTACATTTACACTTGCATTGTTTTTACATGGCCTTACATTTACACATTTCAAGTTTGTTAATTGCCCTTACACATTTTGTGATGCTACACATACACTTACTCGATGCATAAATTTTTATTTTGAAAACATTTACACTTACATAGAGTGTAAGTTCTAAACCATATACACGCACAACATTGGTTTGGAGAATGTAATGCACTCTCTAGATTGACAAAGTAGGCAAACATTCTTGAATTTTTTTTCCCAAAATGCTTTGTGCAAAGTAATGGGGACCACCTTTGGTGCTTCACAAATTTACACCCCTTTCACTCTTAGGGGTGCTCAAACTTGTGAATCCCCTCAAGGTGATATGTTACCCTACATGTACACACTTTCTCTAGCATTGGGGAGTGTGTAGTGTGTACATGGAACCAAACCCAACTTTTCAACTTGGCCCCAAGGTTCTTTTAAAAACCAAGAATTGCATGGAAAGTTTCTTTTTCGGTCAGCTCTTCCATGCCCAGGATGTTTCATGGCATGCTATTTATCTTATTAAAAAAAATAAATCTTGAGTTTTTTCGTGTGCCCTTTGATTTGCAAAATCAGTGGTGTGCCAAAAAAAAAAAAAAAAAAAAAGACAAGGGGGAAAAAAAATTGTAGAGGGTAAGGAACCCCTTTGAGATTCTTCGTGGATTTAATTTTGATTTGAGGGCCCAGCCTATATATCTAGGGCCTTTGGCTGGGCCCTCAAAAATCTAGGAAGAGCCAAAAAGGGGGGTTCCTTCTCCAATGTAAAGAACATTTTAAAATTTCAATAATCTTGCAAGAGAGGAACGTAGGCAGGCTTTTTCGAAAACAAAGGTACCTTACAAAAGTGTAAGGTACCCTTTTTCCAAAACGAAGGTACCCTTACAAACGTGTATGGTACCCTTTTAAAAAAAAGAAGGTACCTTACAAAAGTATATGGTACCCTTTTTCAAAAAAGAACGTACCTTACAAAAGTGTAAAGTACCTTCTCTTTTTGAAAAATAAGTACCTTACGCTCTTTCGTAAGACGGATCCCTGAAATTTGAAACATGAAGAGCCCTTGGGAGGTGTGATCAAGGTACCTACAAAGATGAAATTTAAAAGGTTCAGGAGGAAAATAATGGAGCCCTTTTCACACCGTGGAACATCCCCTGGGCATGGCTATTCTGCCAGTATTATTGAACTGCCCGTCATGGAAATTTTCATTTCGGGCAGATATTCCGGGCAGACTAGCCATGCCCAGGATGTTTTATAGCATTGAGTTATTATTCTTTTTACATATTTCTTGAATGCTGCCCATGTTTTGATCTACATGGATAAGTTTTTAAAATATTATTATTAAAATAATTTTAAAATAATAATAATAATAATAAATTATTAAATAAATACTAAATAAATAACTAACCACTTTTTAAAGCTCTAAATTGTCGGTGTAAATTCACATTGTCCTGACCTTTAGGGGGTTAACTGCAAATTTGTGAACAAAAGTTGATAATTATTTAGAGTTGATTAGGTAGCTGCCCCCCCATTTTTGACAATTATTTTTTCTTTTTTCTCTTTTTGCTGGAATATTGAATTGTTGAAATCTATGAGTTTAGATAATCTTCTAATTTTCTGGAATTTTGACAGTTGTTTTTGGATTTGTAAAGATCTAGCTTTTTTACAAGATTTTTTTGGGGGTCCATTTCATGCATTGGTGTTACAATTTTCATAAAGCCCAGCTATCTCTTCACAAAAATTATAAAGCTCGCTCCCCATTCTTCTCAAGACATCCACAATTTTTAAGTGTTATAGAATATTAGGTTTATTATTAATATTATTTATTATTTGAAAAATAATTTAATGGTTAAAAATATTTCCAAAAATTTAGCAATTTTTTTTCTAATTTATATTCAAATTTTCCCTAGAAAATTCCAATTTATTTTTTCATAAAAATGTGAAAATTTGTAACACTGGATAGAAAATTATTTTTGTTCCATTTGGGGATTAAAATGATTAAAGTTTAAGGAGTAAACTAATCCATGCCTTGTTGAGGAGGCGGCTTATGGCACCCACTTGTGTGACCACATTGCCCATCTGCATTTGAGGTATTAAATGAGATCTTGTTCGATGCTGCCAGGCTCAGGAAGAGGAAGTTGTTGGCTCTAAGTTTTGGAAGAGTGGATTTGGTAGGGTTTAGGGTTTATGCTCTGAGAATTCTGAAAAACTTGCTCACAATTTGTCATTCAACAATTCATGTTATGTATAAAGGATCATATAGGTACATGCATTTTCTTGCAACTTTGAGCAAAATCAAATGATATTCGGAATTGGTGATACACACAATCCATGCAGCATTTTTCCCACGCCCAAATGATCCTCTCTGTCTCTCTTGTGCAAATACCCATCCTTGAACTAGTGCTCTTTTGTGCTACTTTTTATACTTTTTGGCAGTTGCCATTGCATTTATATTGTACCACATCATGTCCATCCACTTGCAGAATTTCAAGTGATATTTAGCATTGGGTTGAGCAAGTGGAGGAGGCAGCTTGTGCCAATGGTGCATTCTCAACCCAATTTCCCAATATATTGAGGAAAATGGTATGTATCCCCACATGTTAGTTCCCAATGGATTGGATTGAATGGTTTGCCAAAATGTTAGTTCCCAAAAAAGAAAGGAAAAGAAACAAACTAATTTAGTTCTTTAAAAATGTTGGTGACCATTGCTTTTGTTTAGGAAGCAAAAGACATCTTCCCTTTCTTTTCTTTTCCAGGAACCAAGAACTTATCAACTACAGATCAACCAGGGAACTTTTTCCCCCATTTTGTGGTATAACAAAATTGGATTAAAATTTTTTTTTATAGCAAATTTAGTCAAATTTACAGTAGGAAAAAAAAACATTCAATAATTTCCTCTAGTGTCAGGAAAACAACAACATTTGTGGGGAGAAAAGTTTTGCAATCAGCGAGGGCAAATTTGATATCTCTCAAAAGGTTGACATGTCCTCCAGTCATTAAAGTGGTTGCTTGAAGTGACACCTCTTTGTTACCATCCAAAACAATTTGTTGCATAATATGTACATTGTTCATTTCATACTAGGTCTTCTTTAGAACCCTAAATTCAACCCAATTAGGGTTTAGGGTTAATATTCATGTATCAGCTTCTTATATCACCTGGCAAATATTTCCTGCATATATGCCCTTCATAGGGCTTCATGCTTTTATCACACTGGTGGGGCATGTCACACTGAACACACGTTGTAATATAGTTTCACAAAGGATAGGTATATGTTTTTAAGACCATAAAGTAGGGCCAAATCAATACTATACCTCCTGCTGATGTTCTGCACAAAATAATTCACAAAAGGTCTAGCCCCAAACAAAAGAAAAAAAAGTATTAATATTTACCAAATTTTTTGAAAATCAAGGGTCACATACATTGGATTACTATTGCAAATTGTCAGTTGTAGTTCCCATATTTGAACATTGCTCTCCAATGTCATTTACATCCGTGTTGACTACACAGCTGCTGAAAGAAATGGACAACAACCCATGCAAGCTAAGACAAATTTGCCACATGGACCATGGGCTAGGAATAGTACCTCAACAAATCCTCTTGATGGAACCAACCAACCAGATGAATTTGGAATCAAAATTCGATCTATTGTCAGCAGTAGTGCAAATCCAACAAACAAGACATCATCACACATTGGTGAACTAATAAAACCATACTCAGGAGTTCAAACAGGTTTCCAAAATGCATTTCCCAGCCTTGAAAAATTGTTTATCAGCTTCAGACTTAGCACAATAACCAGTTGAGAACCACAGAGAGACCAGTGAAGCAAACCTCAACACAATGTTCCCTGTCTTTGAACAGTAAAATGTTGAATGGCAAACAGACAAAAACCAATCAAAGCTGCAGTGTGATAATCTATGCCATACGCTGGGATGCTTCCTTAGCAACAATACGCTCTCTAGCTTTTGTCTTAGCCTGAGACTTGACTCCCATGATACCCCCACCCCATTGCCGGCGGAACTCATCAAACCGGTCATTGAAGTTGGCCTGTGTACAATCACAACCAACATCACCAAGTGCACTCAATAAGCATCTTCTACATTGGCAGGACAACCTCCTACAAGACCTTGTTCCACAAGGATAGAAGCACCATTATGAGAAATCAAACAGCAGGAGATGTTGCTTTCAGCATTGTACTGTCATGCTGGCATGGAAATGGAGATAAAACAAAACAGAATCAACACTTTAAACCATCAAAGGTGTCTTTGGTGACAAAGTGGTTGGTCTATTGGAAACACAGCTATCCTGGGTAGATCATACAAAGCAAAAGAGGTCACAAACCAGGTTTCTCTTCAATGGCAAGAGAGAAAGCATTGCAAAACACTAGAGCAAGGGACAGCAATGACAAACCTTCACAGCCTCTACTATCTTTGAAAAGTCATGCTTGTCTTCATTTTTCACTGATGTCAAACACAATGCTGTTGCAGTTCTGCTGTGCACAATCTGCAGAGGCAGAAAAACTCATCTCAGTCCAACCCTACATCATGTATTATTAGCACTATTTGCTTAGTTGCAAGTTTTTACATTGGCATTGGCACCAGATTGTTGTTGCCTGCTAGCAAAGAAAAAGAGAAAAGAGTTTACAGTAGCTTACAGAACCAAGGCGTGATTTTCCCTTCACAATGGCATATGGAACTCCCATCTTCCGGCAGAGAGCTGGAAGCCAGACAACAAGCTCAATTGGGTCCACATCATGTGCTATCACAACTAACTGTGCCTTCCCCTGTTCATCAACATCCAACAATTCTCCATCAGGACCCTGTACTCTGCAATGCCAGTGAAAAGCACATCTAAAAGCAAATCTGACTTAACATCTTCTAAAGCCAGAACCTTGGAATTGCATGCAGAAAATCAGGACTAGGTGTGCGGGTGATAATAAGGGTGCAAAACCTGTTCAATCAGGTAGGTCACATGATTGAGTCCATACTTCACAACAATCGGCTTCTTGGTTTCTACTGTTTTGCCCTCGGCCTCAGCCTTCGCCTTGTTGAGAAGGCGTTCCTTCTTGGCAGCTTTGTCCTCTGGCCGGTACTTCAACAGCATCTTGAACAAGCTGGTTGCTGCTTATTGCATCATTTCAGTCCCTTGCTTTCAACAAATACTAAGATGCAGATGATAGTGCAAGCTCAAATACTCACCCTAGTCCACTGGAAAAAGACGAAAGTGCGAGAGACGAGACAGAGAAACAGATTTTCAAGGAAAAGACACTCACCAAGATTTTTGTCCAGGGTTTTTGTAAATTGGTTGAGCGCAGGCGGAACCTTGAGGCGCTGGTTTAGAACCCGGCGCTGTCTCTGTATTCTCACATACTTGGGCCACTTCACAAACCTGTGTAAATCCCTCTTAGGAGGAAGAGCTCCTCCGATCCCGAACTGTTTAGGCCGTTTCTCAAACAAAGGGTTGGCTACTTTCGCAACCTTCTCGGGTGCCTGCATATCAGTCAGTCAGTCAGTCATTTACTGCAATGAAACACCGAGAAAGAAACAACCACGAGTCCAAACACCCGCTCCTGTCACAAACGGCCTCCTACAAACCATGCTACCATTCTCTGGAACCACAAAATCACACATACACACCTTTTTCTTCTCCACTGCTTGTGGGATGGCGGACTTGAGAGTGCCCTTCTTGGGAGCCTGCAATAAGGGAAGAAAGGGAACAACAAATCACATCATTTCTTCGCATATACAACCACCGCTTGCATCAATGTAAAAGCAGGAACTGGAGAGCTTCCAAAAACACAAAAGAGGAGGACGTGGTTTGCCAACACACAAGAAGAAACCCTACCATGGTGACAAGCTCACGTCGCGCGACACAAGAGCGCGAGCAAGAGAGCGAGCTTGGGATAAAGATTGTGCAAGAGAGCTTCTCCCTTGGCCGCCTTCCTCCTCCTTGCTCCCCTGAAGCGTTGTGCTTCCACTACCAAGCCTAATCTAACCTAAACCGAACCTAACTGCGTGTGCTGTCGTAAACGACGAACCTCGTTCAGAAACGCTATCCTTCATCTCCAAACCTAACCCGAACCTAAATGGGTACAGCACGAGGGTGGTAAGCCCCAAACTAAAGTCCAAATCAAAATATGGCAATTCTTCTTTTTTGGAAATTTGAAAGAAAAATTCCCCCAAAACTAAGAGTATGCAACCCAAAAAAAAAAAGAGAGGGTTTTGGCACTTTGTGCAAATTTTCGCACAAAAATAAAGAAAAGGGGGTTGTACCATACACAAGTGTATTTTGTAAGGACCTTGACTATAGAAATTGGAAAAATAAAAATAAAAGAAAGAGAATAAGATGAATAAAAACAAACATAAATCTGCATGAGTTTTAACTTCCTCCGCGTAATATGAGGTGAACATCCCACTTACAAATTTTATTTTCCCTAAGTTTGTATGCACAAAGTTATCATCCCATGCAAATGTTATCTCCACTTAAGTGTGAGGTGAACACTACATACAATGAGATATTGTAAAACCTTAAGTCAAATATCTTATAGTTCCAAAATTTTATATATTAATTCAGTAAGTATGTTTGTCAGTGTGTCTGTTTGTCGAGGTCCTAAAACCCAAATCACTTTTAATAAAACTGTTCCCTCGAACTCGAGGGCCCAAAAATTATTCAAGACCTCGAGTTTTTACTTCTTATTTTTATTTTTATGTCCGTTTTCGCGGAGTAACTATCGTCATTGATGGGGGAGATATTTTTGGGATTTGGAGGGTGGGTGAGGAGATTTGGGTGCGTTTTTTTTGGGCTAAAGGTTTAGGAGGGTCAAGATTTTTATTCTTTTTGTGGAGGAGGGG
>Ga0209208_10006304_pt1 | contig 16361 bp, 15 predicted proteins | sample S1TSphfallax_3_FD_187694 | JGI IMG/M metagenome (GOLD analysis project Ga0209208, IMG submission 187694) | Host-associated microbial communities from peat moss isolated from Minnesota, USA - S1T2_Fd - Sphagnum fallax MG (SPAdes) (version 2) | ecosystem: Host-associated > Plants > Peat moss >...
ACTGAGGTGAGTCAGATACTGTCAGGCACACTGATACAAGTCCATTTTGCAAACTTCTACTCTACAATCAGCAGCTTTGTCTTGTGATGTCTAGACAAGATGATACTGTCTCTTCTTCATTCTCTTTACTAGGAGCAAAGATGGTCTCTTCTTGAAGAGGCACTCTCCATTTGTGACCTTCTTCTCTTGATAGAAAATTTTGCCATTGTTAAGTTGACAGCATTGGCACTTGTGCTCAGCTAACATAGAATAATGGTAGGAGCAACAACTGATCTATTTTGCTTTTTCTAAAATTTCTTTGCTGAGGACTTGGCAAATCTCCTTTGGGAATTCTGATTCCATGATTCATGTCTTTTTGATTTGCTCACAGTTTGCATCAGTCATTGCACACCACTTGTCAAATCTGCTCTACTGCAGAAATTATGGAGAAGAATGTTGAGACACCACAGATATGGTCTTCAGGTTCTAATGCTTTGGTTATCAGCAGCAACAAAGGAAAGGATTGCTTCCCAACAATTTCAGGATCGTGGAGCACACTTGCCTACTCTGGGCGGAAACACATTTCAATGCAAATCAATTTCATTTGAGGTGTGCTGCAAAACTGAAATTCTTTGAATTTATTGACCTCTGTAGTAATAATTGCTCTGGAAATATTATTAGCTTTGGAAATGTCCGAAAGAATCTGTAAGGGCTTCAATCAACCTGTAAATTGCCATGAAAAATAATTTGGACATGGCACCAAACTGTAGTCTGGATATAGTATGTCCCTTTTAGCTGCGGTTGCCTCCAAACATTAGATATGCTTTGAAACAGTTTCATCACTCTTTTCAATCTTCCTTTCAATTCTCACTTGATGATTGTCCCAAGTTAATGGTTGTGTTTTGCAGGAGTGCATTGAATCTGAAATCCCACATTGCATTTGTTCAGGTTGCTTGCATGACATGATTTAAAAGAGGAGGAGATGGACTTACATTCTTAAGAACTATCGCATGCTCAACATCACATGGTTTTTGTGAGTTCCATTTCATATTTGCACATGGACAAACATATAACAGGTTGGCTGCTATTCAAAAATGCCCATCTAAGATCTCATGTCCATGTGGAAAAAAACTGACTGAAAATGATTTTACAGAGTCTCCTTACAGAGAAGGTGAAGTGACATACACTTAAGGGGCACTGCCACTGACATCTCTGTACTGGCTGAATGCAAAAATCCTCCTCTCAACATAATACCAAATCCTAAAATGCAAATATGTTATGTCTGCATACAAGAGAAACACAAATACAGGATGTTTGCAAAGCTCCATGTCAGAGGGAGGTTTGATGAACTAAAAATGAAAAAGCACATGTGCTGCGGGCTGTCCCCTCTTACAAGAAACTCTGCAAACCACTTTGCACAAATCTCTTCTCCAGGAAAAGCAAGCAACTCATGTGCCAATCAACAAAAGCAGAATACCATGATAAAACTCACAAAAACTTTGCATGAATCTCTTCTCAAGGAAGAAATCCTGGCAAATCAACCAAAGCAAGATACTGTGATAATTCACAAAAACTTTGCACAAATCTCTGAAGGAAAAATGGGAACTCTAGTCTGAATAAAACTACTGTGAAAAAATTCACAAAAGCCTTGCTCAAATCTTGCAAGGAAAGAAAGAAACTCTGGTGCAGATCATCCAAAGCAATGATCAATTCACAGTTTCCAAAGAAACAATGGACATCAGATGGAATGGGTGGCCATTTTTTCTATCTATCCAATAACTAGCATCCTTTCTTCCACCTTCCAAGTGGAAGAAATGCTGCTACAAAATAGTCAGTAATTTAATCCAAGCACAATGCAAGCTGTGCTTGAAAGAGTTGATCAATCAATCTCCTTTGTCAAACTGACGCATGGATGCTTGCTTCTTCCCTTTGTGTACATATGCATATTCTACACTTGAACAAGAATATCTATACCTAATAATCACTTACAAATCATCAGCAAAAAGCTCCATTCTAAGTGAAGAAATTTGACTCCAATTTTGGGTTTTGATAATTTCTTGCACATTGTTGCGAATTTCTTGCTGACTACAATTCTGGGTTTCTGTAAATTTCTTGCAAATTTCTTGCTGTTTTTATGGCAAGGAAACAGCAACCAGTGACCAACCTGCTTTCCATGCTAGAGATTCTAGTACTCCAGCACTAAAGGAAGTGTGGGGGAAGGCTTGAGCAGAGAACCTCCTGTGAACGATCTTGCTGTTTGAGCTGCCTGGATGAATCTGCATTGATGTTGTCTTTGTTTTTGTTGTGCTGAATAATTGCTGCTTAGAGCCGTCTGTGGTTGACATCTGCATCACCGCACCATCACACTGCAATCCTATTAGCATATCTGTTAGCAGAATGTGGATACTGATTAGTTCTGCATAGTCTTTTCACAGTAGATAAGTGAGTCTCTCTTGAATCACATGAGCACCCTTTGCACAAATCTCTCTCTCTTGCAGGAACAACTCTCCAATCACAGACGCTTTGCAACAGCTGTACATGACAAACTTGCAAAGAGATTTATCAAATTCCAGCAATGAGTTCTACAGTAATAAAAGCAATGCAGGAACTCATTTTTGGCCATGATTCTTGTTGCCTATTTTTCAATTCCATTTGTTCATGAGGAGGAAAAATATTCTGCGAGTCAAATTCAATTCTGTTTCTTCAGGAGGAGTCAGAGGTTCAGAGCTCAATTCAACTTCAGTTTTTTAGGTGAAGAAAATTGAGCAGAGCTTTGATGCAATGGGGGTTTCTTCTTCAGGAGGAGGGAAATTCAGCAGAGCTTCTTTGATGAAATTGGGGTTTCTTCTTCAGGAGGAGGAAAGTTCAGCAGAGCTGCTTTGATGCATTGGGGTTTCTTCTTCAGGAGGAGGAGAATTCAGCAGAGCTTCGATTGCAATGCCATTTCTTGAGGAGGAGAAAAAGGCAATGGAATTTGCTTTCCTAACAATGTCAGAAACTCTGGGGGGAAAGGGTTTTGCAAGCTTCACCTTCTGCGGAGACTTGAGGGGCTTGACAATCTCCCAAGTGAAGTCAGGATCATTGCGACCGAAATGACCATAAGCAGCAGTCTTTTGGAACCGCTTGTTGCCGCCTCGCTTCAAGTCCAAGGAGATGGCAATCATGCCGGGACGGAAATCGAAAGCCTCCTTCACGATTTGCAAGATTTCCGCATCCGTAACAGTACCAGTACCGTAAGAATCCACGAAAACGGACAACGGTTCCGGCACGCCGATGGCGTAAGAGACTTGCACAATGCAACGACGAGCAAGTCCCGCGGCAACGACGCTCTTGGCCGCTTGTCTCACGATGTAAGCGCCACTGCGATCGACTTTGCTGGGATCCTTCCCCGAGAACGCACCTCCTCCATGCGCACCCCAACCTCCATACGTATCGATGATGATCTTCCTCCCCGTGAGACCCGCGTCTCCTCGAGGACCTCCGAGGACCCACCTGCCAGCAGGGTTGAAGTGGAAGATGGTATTGTCGTCCAAGTACTTCTGCGGTATCACCGGCATCACCACTTTCTGCATCAGCTCCTCAGCAAGCTGATCAAGCTTTACACTTTCCTCGTGCTGCGTGGAGATGACGACAGTGTGCACGCGCAAAGGAATCATGGCACCGTTCTCGTTCCGATACTCGACTGTGATTTGCGTCTTGCCATCAGGTCCTAACCATGCACAAGTCCCGTTCTTTCGCACCTGCGTCAGTCTGGCGCTGAGCTTGGTCGCGAGCACATGGGTCAAGGGCATGAGCTCCTCTGTCTCGTCGGTAGCATAGCCGAACATGTGTCCTTGGTCTCCCGCACCGATCTCCTCCGGCTTCTTGGAGAAATGGCCGTGAACTCCATGCGCGATTTCCGGGCTCTGCGGCTCAATGTTCACCAGCACTTTGCAGTTGTCGGAATCCAGTCCCATGGCTTCCGAGACGAACCCGATCTCTCTGCAAGTCTCTCTCACGATTCTCTCGTAGTTCACACTCTCCCCCTTGCAGCTGATCTCGCCGAACACCATTACCAAATCGCCCTTGCAACACGCCTCGCATGCTACTTTGCTCTCGGGATCCCTCTCCAAGCACGCATCCAACACCGCATCGGAAATCTGGTCGCAGAGCTTGTCAGGGTGCCCTTCGTTCACGGACTCCGACGTGAACAGAAACGTGTCCATCTCTTGTTGTTTCCTTCTTCTTCTTTTGCTCCACTCAATTCTGCAGAAAGTCGAAGCGTGTTTCCGTTTGTTTCACATCACTTATTTCGAACAATCATCAGCAATGGGCATCATCAACACAAAGCTTTTCTTCTCGGACTCGATGGAATACCACGCGCATCTCTTTGGCATGCATGCATGAATGGATGTTGTGGGGTTGCAAGCAATTGTTCACAAGTGCGTACGGAAGCAATGTGTTTGTTGGATTTCGCCCGACTCGCTCGCAGTCGGAATTCTGCAAAAGCTTGAGCCTTTTGGTCGCTTCTACTTCTTCACCGAAGATGTTTCTTCCCCAGCTTCTTCTTTGTCTTCTTCTTCTTCTTCGCGCAGGAGGACGACAAGAGTTTGGGGTGGGCCCACTAGCAGGATAGGATAGGCCCTTTTCCGCTGCTGCGTACAACCGTCCGGCTCGCGGAAGAAGATTGTGTTGGGCGCCTGCAAATCCGACCTTGATCGCGCGCTCGCCATGTGTCCGAAGAATATGTCGCGCGCGAAGCAGCAGCGGTTTGATTCTCGAACAAAGTCCGTTCTGCATGCCCTAATCGTTTGTAGCGCAGTCTGTGCTCCTCTCTCTCTCTCTTCTTGCTGCTTTCCCCCTTCTTCTCTTGTGCATGTCTTAATACCCATCCCATCCCCGCCCCCCCGGCAAATGGGATTGCTTGCAACTGCAATATTTTGAAGAAAGCTCCGATTGGTGCTGCACCCATTAGGAGTAAACGAAGCAAGGCAAAAGGAGAGAAGAGAGTCACAAAGAGACACAGAGAAGATCAGAGACAGACAGACTGAGACTGAGACACAGAGAGTTGCATAGAGAGGGCGAGTTCAAGGACTTGTGATGGCCTTACTGGGCTCTGCACTTGGGGGAGAGGTGCACATCTATCTCCACTGTTTTTCCTTCACCAAACTTCAACTTCCCATCATCTACTATTTTTCTTGGAGAACTTTCTTGTGGGTTGCTTTTGGTTTTGATTGAAGGGTGACAATTTGGAAGGAATGATGGCCGTAGTGACAAACTCAAAGAATGATGTAGTTACAACAGTCCTGGGAATTGTTCAGGGGTTGCAAATGCTAGTACTGAAGAAGAATCAACTCTCTCTCTCTCTCTCTCTCCTCTCTCTTTCTGTGTGCAAAAACTATGATTGTTGTGGCCATGTCATCCATTATCAAGGCTCTGGTGCAAGAGCTGAAGCATTTTGCTGCTAAATGCCTAAGAATTGAAGGATTGTAATTCCTTAAGCAATAATAAGTTTTTAAGAATGTAGATCAGAAGTGACTCGTTTTTTAACTTTGTTTTAGTTAAGGTTCATCTTTCTGCAGTGAAGAAGGTTCTGAAAAACAGAAGGTTGCGAATTCTTCAACATATCATTAGGCTGTTGTGTGCACCTTCCTTCCTCATGCAGAAGTGGCAGTGTAACTTAGTGTGGGGAAGCATGTGAGGGTTTGCTTATTCTTTCTGAGCAATGGATTTGATCTTCAACAGCAACTGGGGTAAACTCTGATGTGGTTGTGGGATTTCATTGGGTGCAGGTGGGATTGCGCTTGTTGTTGTCTCCTGCCACATCGCATGTCATTGTGCGCACAGCCTGGTATGTCAAACTTCATCATCTCTTTCTTTATTGGGGTGGAAGTTTTTTGCAGGTATGTAGAAGTTTTCGGCAGGCTTGTAGATTTGAAGGATGCAGCCTCTTCTTCAGGTTGAAACTCAAGCTTGGAATCCAGTCCATTGGCATCTATCTATATGGACTTTTACATTGTGAAGGTTGAGATTAAGAAAAGAATTGCCATAGAGATGATGAAGGGTGAAATTGCCATGAAAGAGCAATCACTCTTAGGCCTGGGTGAAAGATGTTGTGCACTTTGGTTTCTCAATGATTCTTTGCTCATTTTGTAAACCTAGGTGTAACAGATCTTCGGTACATCTTCAGTGAATTTCACAGTGTATGCCATCATCAGCTGTTTGCAAAGTCATTTGCTCTGATTGATTGAGTCCTCTTGGTGTCTTTCCCATACAATCAGCAACCCAAGGAACTAAGATGATTCTGGAACACTCCTCATGTCTTATGTTATGGGTCTGATACCTTAACTGCCAGATTGAGAATTGGTGGGTATCCAGGCAAGAGATTGATTGTGGTTTTGAGAAATTTGTGCAGCACTGTGGTTGGAATTGGCTTTCCAGTGTACTCCACACATAAAGCAATTGAGAGAAAGAGCCCTGCAGAACAGGAGCGGTGGCTAGTTTACTGGGCAGGTCAGTTCTCAATCATAATTCTTCCTTCCATTACTAGCTGAAAACAAAAATCTTTCTGGACAATGTATTTGGTTGCATCTGGATATGTTGAAGGTGGGAGTGGATGATACTGTGTTGCTGGATTGGTACTCCTCAGCTCCTTTTCCTGCATTGGTTGTGTTCCTGGATCTGAGTTCTGGGATTTCAGCTTTCTGGCCAAAGCCTTAAGGGGATTGACCACAAGACATGCAAGGGTCACTGGAGACTCACACAAGTGGTTTTCTTCTGGGTTTATCAAAAGCACTGGATAGCCCCCTGTCCATGCCTGAAGTGTGCTACGAAGAACCCTTCTGGGTTTGTCAAAAGCACTTGATAGCCCCTGTCAATGCCTCTCAACACATGGAGTTTGCTACACAGAACCCTTCCATATTTGTCAAAAGCGTTTGATAGCCCCCTGTCCATGCCTTTCAACACATGAAATGTGCAACTCAGAGGCCTCCTGGATTTGCTTGAAGGATTCCTCACTCCTGCAGTCTTGACAAAGTGTATGTTGCAATTTTGCAGTGTATGGATGCTTCAGTGTGGCTGAGGTTTTCTCGGATCAGCTTTTGTCTTGGTATTTGACTGTGCCTTCATTGTCTCTTGGAAGATTACATGTGTACTCTGGTTCTTACTTTTTCTCTGATCATGCTTAATGAAGATTTAGACATCCATTGTATGTGCTTCTGTTATGATGTCTTGGTGGAATCTGTCTGCTGTCATCATAACCTTTGGTTTCTATGGTGAGATGGTGTCTCTTTGCAGGTGTCCTTTCTACTACCATGTCAAGTTTGTATTCCTTGTCTGGCTTCAGCTTCCAAGTAGCTCTGTAAGTTACAAAGCCTCAATTTGACTTCTTTTTTTCCCCTACCTAATGACCATGAAGTCTGGATGGCACCTACTGTTAAGGGTAAAGGCTGCTGTTCTTCTCATTCTGTTGTGTTGTCTCAGGAAAGGAATTTGTCTGTGTCTCTGATTCAATTCCACTTGCACTTACTGGGAAGATGTAGTGGTGGCACCTTTTTTTCTGTACATGAATTGCACTAGTTTTTGTAATTCCTGAATGCACCTCCATTCTCCTTGCAGCTTGTGTAGTTGAGTGGCTCTAGTGCAATGTACCATGAGTGGAGTAGGGTCATAGACATCTCTCTTGAAAATTTGCCTCTTGGGCATTTGTCTGAAGGAGTACCATGTTGAGTGGATCTGATTTTCTCTTGGGGGAATGGTGGTTTGGAGTGTTTGCTAAATACAGGGTTCCCAACAGTTATATATCAGTTTACTAAGACCTATTCTTCTTAAGCATCAGGCAAAGCTAGATCGGATTGTGGATGGCACTCGCAATGAGATGGTGACAATACTCTGCTCTCTACTTGTTTGCCATGCCTCCCTGCTTATCTTGTCCGACATCTTTCTTCTACTAAAACCAAGTGCAACCTGCCATACCAAAAGCATAAATGATATGCTTTCTAAGGGCAATTTGCATGTCATAACAATTTACACACAAAACAGGACAGCAACCTGTGCAGGATCTGGAACACCATATTAGGATCTGCAATTTGTGTAGCCTCCTCACAGCTTTTATTGGACAGAGAACCCCCCAATGCCTTGGGTCCAAGACCACTTGGACATGCCTGGGCAGCTAACTATTAGACAATTTGTTCTTCAAACCTTTTCTTGTCTAGATTTGCCTACTGTTTGTGGGATTTCCAGAAAACCAAAGTAGCTAGCTATACTGGGCATCATCTAAAGCTGGAAGCAAGCCACTTAAACCCTCTTATGAGTACATGTCCAAAAGGAACTCAGCTTGGTTGAAAAGAGGAATTGACAGTAGAGGAATTGATGATTGCAGAGTAAGTTCATTGTGAGTCACCAGCAGGAGATTCAGGCTGTCAAAGGCATTGTGACAAAGTTAGCTTCCACAGGTATTAGCTTTGCACAGGCTTGCTGAACTGTATATTCAGTTCTTGTGTTCTATCTTCTTTCTGCTAACAGTGTGAGACAGGAATGAAGGGTTAAATTCCTTGGCTGTTTGTTCTGTTCTTAAGTTCTGCATGCACATAGATGCTTGCCTCTGAATTGTTTGTCATATCTGAAATGTATTTGTGGGATTCTTCTCATACCTTGTGGTGGATACAGTGTATCAAGCAGGACAAGATGCTCTACAAACAGCACGTGGAGAAGCAGCGAAACCTGGGAGCAGTAGCACCAGCAGTGAAGCCACCATTACTCCTGTTGTTGATGATCAGGCAGGAGTCAATGACACATTAGATGATTGGGTTCACACATGAGGTAAGGTCTTAGCGCATTATGGCATTTTTAAATAGGCAAGCATGTGCACCTCTAGTAGCACATCTGTGGTACAGCAACTTTGTGCTAGTTGGGGATGCCTGGCAATGTATAGTGTGAAATAGTCTCCTAGAGAGGTTATACAGACATCATACAGGCGATGCAAAGTTGGTTTCTCTAGACTGTATGAAATCAGTGCAGAGGACACTCTTTCCTGCAAAAATTGGTATAGCAAGTTAGCATCTGATTGTGAACCTAGCTTAATTAATCCCTCAATAGAAACTGCAACCTTCACTAGAGAGACAAGTGGTCTTATTATAATGACCACAGCATCCACATGCAAATGTACAATTTCATTACAAAAGGTGTTGGTATTCAATTTCAGTACAAAAGGTGTTTTGTATTCAATTTCAGTGCTATATGTTAGGTATAAATTTGAAAAAAATGGTACATATCTTTGTTAGAATGCAAATGTTCACATTCTAACAAACCAACCAGCACTGTGGCTTCACAGTCAGTGTGATTTGTAAATTAGCTCTACAAACACATGCATGAGTTTTAGAGTATCAAAAGGCAGTAGCCAGGTAAATCTGAATGGTAGAATGCTACTGGGAGATGGATTTTGCTCTGTTTTGCAGTATCCAGCCCAGTAGGAATCAAAAACCTATTTAGATAGAAATTCTGATCAGTGCAATTTTTGATGGCATCTGGAAAGTATTTAATTCCACATAAAAATCTGTGACTGTTTATATGGATGTATGGCAGCTGTCTGTCATCTCTTCACTCTCTTGAACAGTGCAAAATCATCATCACTACTTTCAATTTCATCTGCCAGACTATTGTGCATAGCAGCTTCCGCACCTTTGGCTGGAGGGGCATCCTCTTGTTGGTCAGTATCACTATCCAAGTCAATACACACACTTGTTTTGGCAGGGGTTTTGACACTCTGGGTCACAACTGCAGATGGTTTCCTTGCAGAGAATACAGTCTTCTTGCTTGATGAAGGTGTCTTTGCAACAACAAGCCTGCTGGAACCTACTTTGGGAGTAACAGAAGCTGAACCGCCTTGAAGAGGTCGCTTACCTTTAGGAGTAACCCAGAGGCCTGTTTTTGAAGGGCTATCAGGGTTTTTCTCAATGTATCCACTAATGGATGCTAGAATCTCTTTTCCATATTTCTCTGCAATTCTCTTTCCAGTAATCTGCTCCACCTGCAAACAGGGAATCAAACCCACATCAATTTCAAAGAGTTTGTCTACAACCTTCAGTAGCGGGCTGCCATGGAAAAGCACAATATGGCACTTCACCAAAAGATTTCAACCACATTCATGTACAAGAAGATGAGAGATCAGGAACATGATAAACTTCAGCTGAACTTGCTAAAGGTGATAGTATACCTGCTCCAATGAGACTGGTTTGGAAGAGCATAATGCAGTGATGTGCTGGGATGAGAGTACTGAATGTGGGAAGATGCCACCATGATCAGTTGCTAGTTTGAAACGCAATTCATCAAGCATGCGCCCCATGCCTGACTTCATTTCCTCTTCAGATGATTTGTTCCTTGCAGCTTTAGCCCCCTTCTTCACACTGTGCACTCCCTTAATAATCTCAAGCTGCACTTTGCGGTTTCCTGCAATATATCCATGTCCACAGATTCAGGATCCCTTCCATCTCACTCCTATCCCTCCAAATTTCAATTATTGTGCCATATGTGTAACGTTAGTACATGTGGAAATGCCTACCTTGAAGAAGGAATCTTGATCCAGTTCCTAATGCCACATAGGCATTAGTTGCATAAGCTGTATGTGAAAACTCCTCCTTCTGCATCAGCATGTTGGCCTTCTCAACTTGAGACACATTGACCATATATCATGTCATGTGCAAAACATTAACAGCTAAGGAGAAAGTGGTTGTCAACAATGAATCATCAACTGACAGGCAACTGACAGGCAAGCAGACATGCTAAGAGGTGAGCATGGTGAAGGAAAACGATCCTTTATGAACTGGCTCAGCCTTGTAACAGAGAACAAGTGCTCTATTGCGATTTAGAGAGACAGTTTACAAAAGGGAACAACACTCCTAGTCTCTGGACCTCAATTCACAAAGGTATGTTACCAGAATCCCATCCAATATAAGTTGAATGATAACACGTTCCACATCCTCTTTGCTGAGATCTTTAGCAAGCCAGGCATCCCCACCTTCTCACATAACACTCAGCACATCAATCACACACTGCCCCTGTCAGCTGTACATGTTATGAAGTCCACAATAGGAAACAGCGAGACACAATGTATATACAATTACTTCCTCTAGGACCAATATATACCATCTGGATGCATGCTCTTTCAACTGAAGTTTATTGTGGTAAAGAGATATACCTGGTTGCCGAGCACGGCTTCTCCAAAGATCTACAAGCTGCAACATGGTTGACTTTTGGTCAACATCACTTGTCTCCTTCACTATTGTGACCAGTGACTTGGCGTGCTCTGTATGTAACCCAAAACCTCATGTTACTTGCACACATGTGGGCAGTTTTCTGTGGATATCCCACCATGCACCATGACATCCTAGCACAGACAGCAGCTCTATCCCAGCCCAAGCCACTGATCTGGAAACTACATCACTTGTGAATTCTCTCCAGTTGAAATAAGCATCCAGTCAACAATCTCCTTGCTAATTAGATTATCACTGAAGAATTCTGTTTTTGGAAAGACATTCAGTGGAAGAACATACAAACATACCAGTAACGTCCATGTCCACAATCTCCTTAGAGAAAGCACAGTTGTCACACATCCCTGTGAAACAAATACATTTGATGAATCCTGACGCACCAGCAATTGAGGACTTTCAGAAGTGCACTTTCTATCATTTTAAGCAATCAAAGACTTGAATATCATGACTGCCTTGTTGAATTAGGTGGACCCAACCATGAAATTTGACATCAATCAAGCTTCCACTATTCCTTTTGTGTCTCAAGGTATCCATTCAAACACTTAAAGCAGTTGGATTCCCAGTATCAAAGTATCAAAGCTGTATGCAAGAATGTAAAGAATGAGAAGACCAGCAAATCCAAGCCAGATGTATGTTGGAAACAGAAGGGCTATCTTGAAAATTACCATTGCATTCTTGGACTCTCTCTCCAAAGTGACGGAAAAAGGCTGCACGTCGGCAACCTCGTTTAGACTGAACAGGTCCACAGGAAACATCAGCTTCTCTCCATAGTGTCTCGGATAAAAGATGCAACTTTCTCCCCCTCACACTCTCTACACTCATTCAGGTGCAGAACAAAAGCTAGAACTGATGCACCAAAAAACAAGTGGCTAACTCTGATTACAAATAGAGATGGTACTCCATATGCACCTGACAAAATCGGGCTATGTCATACAGGTTGAGCAGACCTGACACCTCAGCAAACACCATGGAGCTCTGAATTGTCATAACAACAACAGTGTCAGATCTCAGGTGAGTCAGATGCTCAATAGACACATGACCAGAATACATCCTTGAAATTGCAGACAACCTTCAGTGAAATTAAAGCCAGGTCAGGCTGAGCAGGAGTGGCTGCAACAAAGACCAATTTAGGGGCACAGCTGTTTAGATAACACTTGACCTAAATCTAGAAAGAGAACCTGAAAATTAGAGCTTCCATAACTTGAACATATGCAATCACAATGACACCTGACGAGGCAGATCGGCAGGTCTGAAGAACAGAAGACAGTGTGATGGAAGCCCATCCCGGCCTGCACGCCCACTCTCCTGCCAGCTCCAAGGACCACAGAATATCACATAAATTCTCTCCTGTGTTCCCTTATGCATCAGTCAGCCCAGCAGTAGACAAATACTTACAAAAACAAATATATATTTGTACCTGATAATATGTCTCCAAGGATTTGCTGAGACTATGATGTATCACAAATCGTACTGCAGGCCACCCCATGAGCCATTTAGCTGTCAGCCTGCACTCTATTTGTTCTATCAACCCACAAGTTTGCAGCAAATTCTGCATTCCAATACCAAGCCCCAGTACTGTATTTTGGGTGTTCCACTGCAGGAATTATTGCATCATGTTGGACATGTTGCTGCCTATAAACTGCTGTGAAACAGTCATGGAGGTGCATGATGAACCAGCATTGACCCAAGAATGCATTTTCTGCTACAAGTCACTGGAGCATTTGCAGAACAGTTTGAGTTGGGAGCCTGTTGGTAACTAGTAGGTGGATTGCACTGCACAGTGTGAACTCCCTCTCTTTTGGATCCAGGTTCCCATACCATAAAGACCTAGCACTCTTGTCCCACATAAAAATGTACTTCTCTTATGATATGCCTTTAACACTGAGCTCACCATCAGGCTTGTTGATCCCCATTCCAAATGCTACCTGCAAGCAACCCAAAGACCCAAACAGTAAAATAACTTGCACATGAGAGCAGAATTCAATACCACAGTAATCATGATGTAGAGGTACAATGTTTTAAAAGACCCATTTTCCTGACATACAAACACAACTACTGCATGCACATGCAATAAATGCTTTTGACCAAACTGGACCTGCAGCAAAGATCTGGAGAAAAAAAACATTCCATCAAACAGCCCAAAATTTAATTACTTGGGCTGAATGAGGCACCAGGATCCTACTGTGCCAACAATGACTTGCAACTTGTTGGTGCTCCATCTATATATCCATCCCACAGAAACCCACCACTCAATTGTCATGATTAGCAATAGCAGGCTTGCCTGGATGTCCAGGTTGGGACAGTCAACAACTAAACATAAACATTCTATTTGAGTAAGATTCTCTGACTTTGTAAAATAACATTGAAACTGCAAACAAAAAATCTGTGGAGTGTTTTGTATCTAGTTTATGAATGTGGTTTCTGTGATACAGAACACAAATCTAGTCCTAACCTGAATACCAACTGAATTCTACTGAATCAGCCCACAAAATCCAACGTGTGAAATGTGAAATTCCAATGTGTATGGATTTGAAAAATCAAAGGTGTGAAATAAAATGTCAGGATCTCAGTGCAGTTTGTGTGGACTATTGGGATTGTAAACATACCGTCTATGCACTGAGGACCGAGAAACTGGATCCATATCAGCATGATAATGAGCAGCTGAGATTCCCCGCTCTCGAAGCTCTCCTGCAACCTGAAGACGAGCAGAACAAAAAACTCCTCTGCTAAGAGTGCATGCAAATCATTCAAGGATCTCCTGAAATGGTTTCTATGAGAGAGTTGCATGTGAAAACTCATCCTTACTGAACTCAGCTCACTGTCAAAACCATGAATTTCACACCTGTTCACACTCCCGGCGTGAGAAACAATATACAATGCCTGATTGATTTCCTGGATAAAAGTCTGCAATGAACTCTGCAATGTCATCAATGGCTCCACTTCCAGTTGCATTCTTCTCTCGAACCTGAAGTGAAGCAACAGTTGGTTGGAGATACAAGCAGCATGGTTTAGGGGTCACATGTTAATATTGAATGGAGAATTGTTGCAGAAATGTGCTTTGTTGAAAACAGCAAGCCTTAAGTGATTAGAGGTAGTCAACCATAACACCATTACCAAACCTAACCAGAGCTCTTTTGTTGTGACCATTGCTTTTTTGTGATTCATAACTGTCTGCATATTAAACAATAGCTGTACCTCGTAGAAAAGGTTTGGCCGGTTGATACTACTGACAAACTTGGCACAGCATGAGATCTGAAGCATCTCTCTCAAGTCTGTCTGCACACGCTCAGTAGCCGTGGCCTTGCACACCCACCCCCTGCACTTCAATACTATTGTCATCACTAGAGAGAGACTCCCTGAAGCAGGTGCACATTGTATCAGCACAATCTTGAGTTCCAAGACATGGACTCACTGCACATTCAGTAAACACATAAATATTATGAAGTACAACAGAGGTCAGGCAAGCAACTGGTAGAATTCGGACTACACAACTAGTTCTCCAGCAACTCACAGTCAATGCAATCATGGGCACTTTTGGAAACTGTTTCTTGAGGATTCCAAGATTTTTGTAGTCGGGTCGAAAGTCATGTCCCCACTGACTGCAACAATGAGCTTCCTACAAAGACAAACTAATAACTCTCATGAGATCCAAGAAATCTCCATGCTTACAATTAAGAAAGGCCAGAACAACATAAAACTTTTCCTTGAAGTCAAAGAAAGACTTCCAGATAAGGACTGAAGAACAGGGAAGAAGAAAAACATAGAACTAAAATGAAGAACAAGTAACCTAGCAGTATCAAAAAAATGACAATCTCTCACTTGTTCAGGGATCCAAATCAAACAATGCTCCTACTTTCCACTACAATGTGGCAATTGACTGGACATGACTAGCAATTGTCAAAGAAAAGCCACCTACATCAATTGCCACAAGGGAGAGGCGGCCAGCATGGTTGCACTTTTCAAGTTTTGACACAAAGCGCTTGCTCTTTGCAATCTTTTCAGGAGTGACATACAAAATCCGAAGCTCACCCTCCCCTTTTTCAAGTGATCTGTAAATTGATTTTTCTTCATCCTTTGTTGTTGTTGATGTTAGCATGCCTGCTGCAATGCCCAATGCTGTAAGGCCCATCACCTGCATAATCAGGTCAGAATCACTACCTGCCAGAGAGAAAGATACTGCATGAGAGGATAAACAACTTTGAGACAGTTGTCACAGGCAGAAATGCTACAAAAATTCATTTCCTTCACAGCAAGATCCATGCATTGGATAGTCCACATGTATGAAAGGGGTGCGAAATGATGGACCAGCAGGAAATATGAGGTACCTGATCTTGGATAAGAGAGAGAAGAGGGCTGACTACCAATGCAGTGCCTGACAACAAAAGGGCTGGTAGTTGATAACAAAGGCTCTTTCCACCTCCTGCTGCCATGATCACAATGACATCCCTCCCACTCATAACTGCATTTATAATCTGGTGCATGGCCAAGAGAACAGATTTTAGCTCTTACAATCCTCATTCACTACATCATTCATATAAACATGAGAATGCAAACCCACACAGGAGACTGAAACCCATATGTGAGTGTCAGACCTCTCGCTGATTTTGGCGATATGATGCAATGCCAAAGACATTCAGACGGATATCAGCAGCATGGTCGTCCCACTCAAAAGGACCTGACCAGTCCTCCTTGCTTGACTTTGAGATACCTTTGTGGGTCTCATTTTCAGTCCTGCAACCATCAAAGCTTTCTCTTAGAGCCAACTTCCAGAAACCCTGAGCAGATTGCAGCTGTCATGGGCTATGCACACAATATTCAAATGAACAGCAAAACAACTGGAGCCAGAGTTTGTAAAAAATACTGCCCCAGAAAACACATTACCAAAGAGATCCTCTTCTCCACAACAAGATTGACACCCCCTTTGCCAAATGCAACAGACTGAGGTTTTAGGTGTCAAAGCCAGACAAAAGCTACATGCTGTAAATAAAAAAACCTAAGCGCTGGTGGAAGTTGCCAATAAATGCAGTTCATTGGAGAGCAATCTCTAACATTGTAGGTACCTGCATGAAGCAAGTAAGCCCTGGAGTTCAGACTGTTGTTGGAGCAAGCTCTCCTGGTGATGCAGCAGTGACTGTA
>Ga0209208_10006305_pt1 | contig 16359 bp, 9 predicted proteins | sample S1TSphfallax_3_FD_187694 | JGI IMG/M metagenome (GOLD analysis project Ga0209208, IMG submission 187694) | Host-associated microbial communities from peat moss isolated from Minnesota, USA - S1T2_Fd - Sphagnum fallax MG (SPAdes) (version 2) | ecosystem: Host-associated > Plants > Peat moss >...
CATGCTCTTTTGGCTTTGCATTTCAAAGATGATATTCTTAAAGCTTGAGAAGGCACTCCTATAACATTTTAAATCACTCAAAATGGAGAAGAATTGAGAAAGATTGGTTGAAGTGTTGGGTGATGGGCCAGTTTATCGTTTTAACATTGGGATGTTGAATTTGTTAATGTATTTTTAGAAATGCATTTTGACATATTATAATAATATTTTCCAAAACTTTTGGCTTACAGTCAAAACTAATTAATATTTCCAGACATGAATGAGGATGTCAATATTTTTTCATTAATTTTTTATTAGATAACACATTCATGTGTTACATTTCTTTGATTTTTGTTTGCATTGAGCTTTATGTTTCTTTTGATTTTTGTTAGCCATGTTTCAATTCACATCTACAAATTTCAGAATGAAATGGGATTATAATAAAATGTGTGGAAGATTTATGTTGTTGATAATGGGTTAGAGTTATAACCACCAATTTTCAGTGAAATGTGTTTTCTTGAAACAAATCTTTGTGTCAAGTTTTAACATTTACTCAATGATATTCATGAAAAAACACTTGTAATCACAATATCTCAATTTCCACTACAGTTTCCAAGATCATGTTATCAACCAAGCCAAGTCCAATTACAACCAAGAAAATGAGAAACATGCTTAGTGTCTAGGGCTTATAATTCTTAGGTTTTCAAAACTTTTGGCAATGTGTTGTTTGAAAATTAAAAATTTCAGCATTTCAGGTAATAAATTTCTCAAAAGATCGACAATTTAATTTTAAGAAAAAAATTCTCTGAATCCATTAGGGTTAGTTGGTAATGGGCAATTTGTTTTTGAAGAGAAGACCTAATTGCAGGTGTGGGGTTTAAGGGTTTAGGGTTTAGGGCGCGAGTGGCGATGATCGTGAGCGAGAAGGATGTGGAATGGCTGCGAACGTCGACGGGCTTTTCGCGTCTCGTCAACCCGGAGCTGCATTGCCAAGCCCAATCTGATCGTCGTCGCTATAGGCACGGGGATCGTTTTTCTTCGTGGTTGCCAACCTCCTTGTAAACCAGAAGTATCGAGCTAGGAGCGCGAGAATCGCGTCTCCCCTGCCAAGCTCTCGGCCCAGCAGACCACCCTGGAGCTCGTGATTGTTTTGGTTTTGTTGGAGACCGAGTTTCAAGCGGTTCGAGTTCTCTCCTCTTCTCATCTTAGAGGTAAGAGAAAGCTTTGGGTACTGCTAATGGTAAGAAGATTAGGTTGTTACGTACGTTGTTAGTCTGAATGAATGAATGAATGACACAACATTCAATTGAATAAAAGGGGATCAGAAGAATTTTTACATGAGCATCAAATGGATCATGGCGTGATTAGGAGAAATGAGGAGAGATTTATCGATATCTGTGTTTCCTTTGAAAACGATTTTAGGGTTTCAGGCACCTCCTTGGGTTTGGAGGTTGGAGTTTGGTGGGCAGAGAGGAAGCGACTGAATTTGTTGCTCATTTCCTCCTCCTATGTCCCTGCTTATGTTCTGGATGGTGTCTTGAGTCTTGACCCTGCCTCCTGATTTTCAAGTTACTGGTGGAAATTTGGGTACTGAAACGCTTTCTGTGTTGACATTGTCAAGTTTTAGGATGGAAAAGGAGTCTTTGGAGATGGTGGCTATGAATTCGGGGTTACTGCAGACGGTATAATGCATTTTCTCTTCTTCTCATTGTGGAGCTCAAATTTAGAGGAGGATAGCCTGAAATCTCATCATAGAAAATGTAAGCGATTGTTTGGCTTTTGCTGATCCATGGTTATATCTCAGGTTCTCTTTAGAGCACCTCCACCCATGCTCAGTGTGTGGCCCTGCAACAGTATTTCTCACATCCAATATTAGTTATTTACTTTTCCCAACCTCACCCATAAAACTGAAACTGGGACTGCAAAATCTGGGAGACTAGTAATAGCAACCCATTTGGACCAATCAAACCATGTAGGCAATCAACAGGCTTTGCTACTTGGCTTTGCTGTGCCTTTTGCCAGCCTTGGTATCATGAGCAAAAATGCTGGGCAAAAACCATTTTGCTAACCCAAACCAGCATCTTTTGACTTTTCTTCATCCAAAATTTGCTGTACAGTGCACTGGTGGGGTTGCTCTTACAAGGTAGTTGACAGACCTTGATAGATGGATTTTAGGTCAGAAGGGTTAGAGCAGTTGGACAGGGGCATCATGAACTTGTTCTTATCTATTTTTGTGGATCTCTGAGGTTTCAATAGAGCCTGAAGTTCATGAGAATACAAGAATTCTACCTTCTTCTCTGTTGGGAATTCTTTCTCCATGATTTGTAAATGCAGCCAAATCTTCTTTCTCAGATGTTTCTATGTGGCTGAGCTTTCTTTATTCAGCTATCCTGCTGATGATCAATGACCATTGGTGTTGCCAAGTTGCAAGAAGCTGATACCCCCTCTGAGAATAAAGAATCCTTAAAAAAACTCCTTGAGAGTAAATTGAAGTCATCAAGCTCTTGGATTGCCCAAGAACTGATGCTGACAAATCTTCTCCCTCATTTGTTGTAGTCCTTTCTTTTGATTTCTCAACTCTTTTTGACAAAGATCACCTTTCAGTTTTGGAAGCTAGACTGAAAGCTCCAGTGAATAATTTTTCCAGTGGAATCTTATTATGTCCCAGTGTTTCAGTTTTATAGTTGGTGGAGAGGTCAGCCCTTATCTTCAAATATGTTTAGTTGGAGAATAATGCTGAGATAAGATCTAGGGAAATGTTTTTGTTTTTGGCAAATTTTTGCTACTTGGTGAAATATAGTGTGACTCATACAAAGGACTTTTTTTCTGAAAAGAATGTGCCAAAGTCTCGAGATTTCAAGGGATGTTTTTTTCTGATATTGCGATATTTAGACAATAGTTTCCAACAGGTTGGCAAAGTATACCAGGATTCTTAAAATTTTCTACTTTCCTGACCTGTAGCCAAATTTGAAATTCCTCTTGTGGATGATTGCCAGTGAGGCTACATCACAAAATTGACGAAAAAAACCTTGATCTAGGAAGTCTGTCCATAACTTTAAGGCAGCAAAAACTTAGATTTGATTTCTTGGCATGCCCTGGATAAATTTGTTCCTCACATTTGGTGAATCAAAATTTCAGTAGTCAATTTGTTAACCTTAATAGAAAGGTTTGGAGATGATCTGTCATTTCTTCATGTCTCTTGACCACAGACTTTGTGGATGGTCGTGTTTACCCTAAATTATATGTGAACCTTAATTGTACTTCTAATGGGTTCTCTCACAATCTCTTGGATATATAGCCATATCCCAAGACTCAAAGGTGGAGAATTTGACACTTTGACAAGTTTTCTCAGCTAGCATACAGTAATTAACAAGACTTGTATACCTCATATCGATTCCAATACTTAAGATTATTACTCCAATTTGGAGTTGTGAATGTAGTCAGTTTTAGAGGTTTCTTAATCCTAAGTGTCTTTGAAAGATCATGCTCTTATAGATAGAGGTAGAAACAATGGCTTTATTTTGTAAGTATTGTTTACCTCTATTTGACATTCATGGACCATGAAAATGTCATTGCAATTTTCCTTAGCCTTCCAATTGTTTCTTACTATTGGAAGATTGTGCAAAGCAAAGTGACAAATACGTTCTGCAGTCTGATTCCCAGGCTTTTTCAAGACAGTAAGAAAGGTTTGGAATTGTGGATGTCACTTGCAGATTGTATACAAGGATCAAAATGTAACCCGTGTGTAGCAGCACAATCTGAAAGTTTGAGAAGAACCTTCCTGCAACATACTGCCCTGATGATGTGGTGTTGAGCACATAAAGGAATGTTCTTTACTAAATAGCTATAGATGTAGATCAGACTACTGTGATGAGCTGAGGTGACTGATTGCACATGAAACCAGTAACTGATGTATTCTATGGTAGTGCAAGCATCCAGTGTAGATGCAAACTGTTCTAGAAAAACAGTGGATTCTTTCTATTTCATATTAGTGCACATGATCTGATTGAAGTTGTTTACTGTTAATAACTCTGTGGGAGATGGTGTGCATAAGTCTGTATATGAAATTGGATGTGCCTTCTGAATAGTTTAATGATTCTAGCCTCTGGTTTAGGGTTTAGAGGTGTCTTGTATGTTGACCACTCTGCTTAGTTAGTACTTTCATGATATGGTAAGTGTTTTTGCAATTGTAGTGATAATGTATGCATTTGTTATCACTTAGAGAGATGAGATGGCAAAGTCTTGTGAACGTTTGTTGCAATGCTATATAGTAGCACTTGTGTGGATTTGGGCCACTTTTTTGTGTAGGCCCACTCTGTATGTATGAATTGTTTTGGATTGGCAGAGTGATGCACAAAATAGTTTCGATTGGCTTGAGTGCTCTGTTTGTGGGATCAAAATTACCATCATATGTTCTTGGGGATCAAAGAAAATATCCTTTGCTACTATTTGTAGGGTTTAGGGTTAAGGATATATGTATACCATTGTATCTGTTGAAGCAAAGGAAGTATTTTTGTTGTTGCCTGGAACAGGAATACTATGGTTTGTTGACTAATTCTTGCAGAATTGGGTGCATGTATTTTTGGTAGGAGTCATCAATGCTCCAGTGCATCTGAACTGACAGTTTTACTGATGATACAGTCTTTTTCAGTTTCAGATCTCAAAATGAATTGAATTGGGTTTATAGTATCTTGGGCATGTGCAGTGTCTTCACCAAGTTAACACAGCTGAAGCTGAATCTACTGTTTTGATCTTTATATCCAACTGTGAGTACTTGTACAATAACATATCTGAATCTACTGTTTTGATCCTTTACATATCCAGCTACGAGTCCTTGTACTACTACTTCGAGGTTTTCTGTCAAATGAACTAGTGAAAGCATGTGACATTATCTGTCAGAGACTTGCTTTATGGCCACACCCTTTGGCTGACAGATGGGAGTCTAATTCTCTCTCTAGGTGCCAGGCCTCTTGTATTTCCCAACTAACTCTGGAGGATACTTACTGCAGGTCAATGGCAGTGTGGAGCTGCAGAATGCCGGTCTGAATGCTCTCAGGTTTTATGATCATTGCAACAGCAGCCCAAGTTCTCATCACATTGAGGTACCTAGTTGAACCTTCCTGAACTTTCAGAGAGTTGCAGATCTTGTTGTTTGCTGTGTGTGTCAGGGTTTTGTGGTCATTTTAAACAGCAGCACCTACTCTCATACAGTGCAATTGCAAGAAAGTTTCCTTCCTGAGCATTTTCAGAGATGCACATCTTTGTCGTGTGCTGTATGTCTTTGGTGAAGAGTCCAAGCATATAAGCATGCATGGGATGGGTGGTGGCCCAGAGGGACACAAGTGTGGTCAGCAGTGATTGTTTTTCAGGGAGCTAAAATTTCAACCTACATGGTGAAGAAAAGGACTAAGGGGGGGGCCTAACAAATGGGTCCAAAGGAATATATAAAAGCTGATTTGTTGGGACAAATTTGCCATGCCTTTGACCTCCTTTCCTTGAACATGGTGAGAAGAAGACTATTGAACAAAGGAGAGGTTGTGTTGTTTTGTTACATTGTGTTTGTTTCTTCCAAGTTAGAAAGTCCAAATGGAAGAGGAATTGAGAAAAAGAGTACGGTGTGGCAAGACACATGGTTTACCAAAATGGGTTTGAGCAATTTCTATGCCATGGAGAGAAGTTGAGATAGACCAAGTAAAATATCTAGTGTGCTCTACAGTGAGAGGGGGAGAAATAAGCTTTTTGATTTTATTATTTTAATGTGTTGCCTCATCAATTCTTACTTGTTTTATTCATCTTTGATTTTTGCTTTGTTGGTTTCATTTAATATGCTTTCCCCTTCCCTCGTGTGTATGCATCTTTGCTACTTTGATTGTAAATTTTCTTGTTTCTTCCTTCATTCTTTGGTTAAAACCTATTGTAAAGCACGAAACAAAGCTTATCATGAACTTAAAACATACAAAGGTCTCAAGACATAGGAGGGGGAGGGTTCTTATGCCTACACCTTAAGAGTGGGACAGATCTTACACCTATAAGTAGGCAGTATAATCTCTCCCACTTTTAAGGAGTTGGCATTATATTCCTCCTCTTTTCTAGGGTGGATGTTCATGTATATAATGTGCCCTGCAAATACACTAAGAAATTTTCTCAGAGTGCTCTATGGGTTGGTAGGGTGGTTGCCACATCCAAAATTTCCATTTTGTGACAAGTTTTCATAGATTCTGAAACCTTCCCCATGTACATATTAATCATCAAGAACGCTATTGGCTCATGGCTTTTTTGACCAAAATGCATGAACCATCCAAACATCAATTGAGTGTATATTTACTCTGTATACTTACTCTCAAATACTTGTTGGAAACACTTTGGATGGGAAAAAGAAAAAAAAACTAATTTCATCTCACCAAAGTGTCAACAATAACAACAATGTGACAAGAAAAAGAATCATTAGCTATTGGGGAGAGCCACACCCTTCCCCCCCTTTCCCCACAATACATCAAACTGCTGTTTCCAAGGCTGCAAAAGATAGGTGGCAGAAGTCTTAAATTTCCTGCCCATTCCTGTAAGAGTTGCATGGCAGGAGGGCATGGGAGCACAGAAGGAGCTCAGAGAAGAATTCTATGTCTGAACGAAACCCCAAATCTCCCCCAATAGATAATGGATGTAAATGTCCTCACCATGGTGGCAGAAATTTGGAGTCAGCTTGTGTGCTAATGTCAACTAGGTAACAGATCCCAGAACTCAGACATGTTGAACTGACAATTTTTCATTGTAGAGGAGAAGCAATCAAATGGCTTCAAACAGTAGATCATCTACAGATAGTCAGGAAACCAAGACCCACAAATAGAGAAGAAGAACCTGAAAAACTTATGCCCAAAGCAAACTAGGCCTCACCGGTGGTAAGTTATGTCATCCTGTTTATTGGGTTGCACACTGTTTCTGCAACCCTTTCATACTTGCCTTTTTACCTTCATTGTTGATATCTTTGGATGTCTTAGACACAGATTAACTACTCTAATTGTTGCATCATCTGAGAGACAGAGACCTCAGACCCAAACTCAGAACATGTTTGAATCATCAGCCTTCTTTATTGGCAAAGTTGTGAGCTACTATGATGATCAACTTGGTTGCACTTTCACAGACAGACTTTCTGTGCTTGTCATCCTTACATTTCATGATTGCAATGGCATCATGGCAGTACTTAAGTTTCATGCATGTTTTCAAGTGACCTATAAATTGGTAATAAGCTTGTGATAACATAATTATGCAGGTTTTTGGGCAGTCCCCAAGTAGATATGTTGTAATCTCCTACTTTCAGCTGCATATATACCATATAGTACCTTTGGCAGCTTCAGCACACCAGCACACTTCTGTCGAATAATTAATTATTTTTGATATTTTCGTTTCAACAAATAAAAAAATTTCTTGAAATTTTAATATTTTCCTTTTCACAAATATTTTGTTAATTAAAAAGAAAATCTGAAAATTTCAACATATCTAAAATCAATATAATTAGTGTTGAAGCTGCCAAGGTAGGTAGGTCACAAGAGTAGAAATTAGGCCAAAGGGTGTGGGATAAAGTGAGAGCTATTGGCAACATGTTTGGGAACACATTTGAGAATTGATGGGAACACAGTGGGAATTTCATGGGAACGCATTGAGAACAACATAAATCCAATGCCCCCCACCCTCCCCCCAAAAGAAAAAGCCTAGGCAACATGGTGGTTTTGCTTCTAAGGGGTTCTTATGTTTTAACCCCTAAACACATGGTGAGCCAAAAATTGTTTTTCTTTTGCAATTTTAAATTGATCTAGCAAACAAAAATGATTTAAATTTATTTTTTTGTTGGGTCCATGTAGAATTTGGTCATAGACTTCTTTAAATGGTATGTTAATTGGCAAATTAGGCAGGCGGAGGGTTATTGACAACAAGCAATGTCATGACCTCTCTAGGGTTGGAGGGTTTGCTTGAATGTAAGAACTAAGAATCAATACACAGTATGATGGAAAGTATTATCATGAATTGCTTCTATGGGATGGGGGGTAGGTGGGTATGAGGAGGTCAATATTATCTGTTGAAACTTGGATGATTTTATAGTACCCACATTTTGATTGTGGGTTGTAATTTTTAACCCTCTTTGTACCTCTAGCAATTGCAAGGTGGTGAGAGTTGCATAGTGTCTGATTTTGACCTGATTATAAAATTTGGTTGTTTAAATTAACCCTCAAAGGAAACAACCTTGCTCACAATGATTTTTTATTACCTTTTATTAATCCATAGTAGATTGCAACAATGAAGAAGGTGTTTGGTGCTTTGAATTGATGTTGAAATGTTTTGATATTGGCTTGAATAGTTCCTATCAGCCTTTAGATGTTATCAATCGAAGGGTTAGATCTCATGATTCCCAAACCATTATGTTTCAAAAATTTTGTCACAACTGACCCATGATTTTCATTCCAAATCCAATGGTTGATTTATCTAATGCATTAACTTTTGGATTTCAAGTGGTGGGAATGTTGAAAAACCCCTAGGAGGCTCCATGTGTTTGGTGGTTAAAGTTGTTTTTTTCATTTTTATTTTTCTAACATTTCTTATTTTTTCACATGACAAGTTATAGCTTACAAAATTACTTTTTGAAGGTGTTTGAAACCCCATTTGACACGCTCCCAAGCTCCTTGATAGATTCAAATGTGAATTTAAGGTGAAAACAACGGAATAATAAGGAATTGGGGACACACTCTTTGGTTCATAGCACTTTGGGGGTAAAGGGGTGTGCTGGAGCTCCGAGATGAGACTAGGAAGAATGACAAGCACTTAATCACTCACACAGATGTATACAAAATCAAACAACAAGTTGTTTAGTGCATAATTAGAGCACTTTTGGTGTTAGGACAAACCATAGGCAAACTCGGATTCATAAAACTCATCACGGCTTGGATTTGGGGGAAACGACCACTTTCCCCCTTATAGTATATTTTGTGGTTGGCCATAGAACCAGCACCCAAATGTCATTTTGTCCCAGGACTCCCAAATGGGAGTCTCGTAATTCCCATAATTAGGACTCTCGTGACTTTGGGGACCCATAACTTTGCATGTAGACCTCTGATTGAGATGAAGTTTAAAGCAAGTTGTATCCCTCGTCTAGAGCTTTCCAACAGTATGTCACACGCCACCTGCACGCAAGGAAATCGGGGTGATTCCCAACTTTTAGTGGTCGGGAGTTAAATTGCCAATGACGCGCTCCCAAGTCACAGGGGTGAAACCCACTTGAGGGTCTCACAAAGTCAAGTTACGGAATTGAGACTTAGTAGCATGCTCCCAGCTTCCAACTCTAGAAAGGGGTAGAGGGTCGAGTTGGGAGCCCCGGGATTAGACTAGGAAGAGGTATTAGTTGATCAAGCTTGAATCTGCACCAAAACAAACCACCCAAGTGGTTAGTTCACTTTGCGGGACACCTTTTGGTGTTGGGACAAGCCACGGGCACTTCGGACTACAAGACTCACCACGGCCCGGACTCGGGGGATGCCACCACCATCCCCCATATAGTATACTTTGCGACGCTCCGTCGCACCTACATCCAAGTGGCACAAATTCCCGGGACTCCCGAAATGGAGTCCCGAAATTGTCCCGAAATTGTCCCGGCGGGACTCCCGGAACTTTGAACCGCCATAACTCTCGATTGAAGACTTGGATCGCAACGAGGTCTAAACCGAAGTTGTAGCCCTCGTCGAGATCTTTCCAACGCCATGTCGCACGCTCAGATCGAATGTCGGGAAGGCATCGATTCCCGACGTTTAGTGGTCGGGAGTCAAACTGCCAGTTTGACTCCCGGCCCTTCTTTTGCCCATAACTTGGGCTGCAGATCTCCGAATTGCCAATGCGAGGGCATTTTCGATATCTACGTTTCAAGACCTTTCCAAAGACAACAAGACCACCCCAATGCGAGGTGTTTTGCCCCTTGCTGTTGAGGTCTAAACATTCGGGAGTCCCGGAGGACTCCAAATCCCCAACTTTTCCAAGTGTTGGGCTTCACCCCCACACTTGGCCAAAGTGGGGTTGCGACAGCCAATTTGACTCCCGACCTTTCTTTTGGTCCTAACTTGTGTTTCAGATGTCCAAATGGGTTATGCGAGCCCATTTTAGACATCTACGTTCCAAGAGCTTTCCAATAGTATAAAGAAATTCTCAATCCATTGTGTTTTGACCCAGGCAATCGCTCTTTGAAAATTTGGGAGTCCACCGGGATTCCAACTCCCAAAGTGGAGTTCACTTGGGAGTGTGAGGGTTCATTCCCTCACACTTTCATTCACTCCCAGGCTTCCCTCTTGGCCCACAACCTTGCAAGCCCTTACCTTGGTTGCGAGCACAAGGTTAGGGTTGCGACACCATCAATCATACACATTGCCATTTGATGTTCAATGTGTGTAACAATGTACCAAAAGGACTATCATTGTGTATTTTTTTAAAAAATGTTGCTCATTAAAGAGATTAAAAAAAATCATTTAAAAAGTGGGTTCCAATCCATATATTGTAGAATTTATTTGTCCATATGCACATCAATGTTTTTTTTTCCATCATTTTTGTGGTGTAGCCACATTAGCAATCATCCATACAAGGATTTAATTTGATTTGCCTACAAGATAGGTAGGTGTTGTGTGTTCCTATGTTGTTGTTTACAACAATTTAATATCACTGTCACCACACATACAAAAACATAACATGAAAATACTCTAAATGGTACACCATGTCCAAACTATAATTGCCACTCATCTATAATGAAAACAAAATTTTAAGACCAACATTTTCACATAACACAATGCAAAAACTAGCAATGTGCATAAAAACACATAAACACTTGTGTACAATAGTAGAATGTGCTACAATTTTAAATCACCAAAAATGATTTGAAATCACACAAATTCATATTATATCCCATCCACAAAATACTTCAAACCTCATTCATAGTTGAACATAAAAATTCAAACAACTAAATTAACTTAGTTTGTCCGTACTAATTAAAACCTAATGGAACATCTAAACTAACACACTTGATAATTGTCATATGCTCCTTTGTTGACACCTACAACTATTGTTGGCATCACACATACAAAACACAATATGAAATTACCTTGAATGGTACACAATGTCCAAACCACCCCTTTATTTGGGGCAAGTTTAGCTTATGTTCCCCTTAAATTTAATAACAATGTTGAATTGCTTGATGGAAATCCACCATGGTCGAATATTTTGGTTTTGAACTGAAAGGATTAATAAGCCAAGTGCAAATATGAAACCCATTGTTAGTCATTTAGTTGCCCCTTCATTCAACAAAATATGATGTGAAACCACATTGTTTTGATTTGGTCCCCTTGGTTTTCTAATAAAGGCACATGATGTGCCTTTATTGGACTAGCTACAAGGTTGTCGAATTGATGGCATGGATGCATTCATTAAGTTTCCTTTGTTAAACCCAAGTGTAAGCACTCATTATTTTCACCATGTTCATCTTAATGCATTCTCATGATTAAAACACATTGCTAAAGTGGGTTGTGTGAATTAAAATAATATGAAAATTTTGCACCTTGTGCCTAAGCTTTTTGTTTAAGATCCCATACAAAAATTAGACCACTTAGGCTTTCATTATGCCTTGGGTCACAATGATCAATTTGTGCATCTAGGCACATGCCTCCCATAAGCTTTAATGGGGTTTACGTTGAAAATTTTATAATATTTTTACCTTTTTGGTCTAAACCCTTTGATGATCCGTCATAATTTTTATAACAATTCCATAACTAGGTTGAATGTAAGCAAATGACCCCACCTACTAATGGAAAAATGAATTCCACCATTTCCAGTGGTCCTATTGCCACTAACACTCCCATTCCCATTTGATGCACAATTATTAGGGATTGTTAAAGTTGCATTTGAAGAAGAAGCACATGTAATTCGAACCATTTATATTTCCATAATAAACACAGTGTATGTGCCATTCCACAATATGAACCTCATGTGGGCACATTTAAACTTGCAATAATCATCCAATGCATAAACTCTAATTAATATGTTTGGACAAACTAGGTGTCAAACAATATTTGTTCAATGATCAAGATTAGGTGGTAGCTTTGTTCCATGTTTGGCCATTAACCATAGCAATGATGGCCCCTACGTCCAATGCAATGATAGAAGCATGCATGAGAAGGCACATGGCTTTTCACTTAAGGTTTCAAACATAATAATATTCACAAATCATCAAGAGGTCAATTGGAGAGCTCTGGCTCACCCCTAGGTTATGGTCAAATGGCACACACCTTGGCAACCCCTTTACCTTTTGAAATCAAATGACAAATTGACCAACATAAATCTCCACTTTTGATATCCTTGCACATGAATCATGATAGGAATTTAAATAGAAATCAACTTCATTCAATGATGGTGCAACATTCCACCAAATGTAGGTGATGGAAATAGGTGTTTAGAAACTCAAAGAGTTGGTCCTGAAAAACTTGACAAAAATACCCTCACATACACTACCTTTCCACGCCCATGAACAAGTTTCAAGGAAATTTTGTTTTTTAATGCCTTGAAATCTAATTCTCCCATGCCAATAATGTTCCTCCTTGGGAACCTACTGATGCGTACCACCCATGATTCCACTTCTATATGTATGAGATGTGAGTTTCCAAAAAAAAATGGAAAATTAGCCTTTAGATTTTTCCGAACTTTTGAATCACCAAAACTTTGGTTGAGTATTGTGTAGTGTTATAACTAGATTCAATTTTGTTTTATGCATTGGGTGTTTAGTTGTGTGGTTTGCACATTGAGTAGTTTGTTTGGGAGCTTTGCTAGGATGCTTTATGACATGTTAATTGTGGTTTTGTTTGTGAAGTTGCAATTAGTAGGTGTTGTAGATGTGAGGTGTTTCTTGATCTGCTTCTTGAATTGAAGAAGTTCGCTTGAATTTTTTTGTGATTTTTGGTTAAGAACTCTCCATGTGGAGTTGAACCCAAACAAGGGTTTGACCTTAGATTTGTGAATGAAAATATGAACACAAGAGGGCCTTTATTTCTATCACAGGGTCCAGCCCCCTTTCTCTTTTTTCTCCCTTTTTATCTTTGCCTCTTCCTTTTTCTTGTTTTTTTGTTGCATCAGCAATGGTGGTAACAACAACAAGAGTTGCCACCGTCGGTCAAGCTCCTTCCCTAATAACAGTGTAGTGTGGGGAGGGTTCTCTTGCTTGCTGTTGACATCAATCTCATCATTGGCCCCATTTGTAGCAACCCTAAATGGGCAAAGGCAAAGGGCACTCCCATGTCCTTGTTTTTGTCTTCATGGTGTCTTCGAGTAGGCACCAATTGCATGAAAAGAAGGAAAGAGGAGAAGAACAAGAGACAAGTGGGAGCATGAAGTTCTGCCCCACCATCACCATTAAACTTCTTGGTGGAGGCTTGGGTTAAACAACGGCTTAGGAAATTTGGTAGGTTCACTTGCTTCATAGCAAGCTTAAGTTAAGGGGGTTCAATTTAGACCCACCTTTTAATTTTGTTATTTATCATTTTTTCCAAACTTAATGGACATGTTCAACATTAATCTGAACCTACCATGTGTTTAAATTTTATTTTATTTTTTGGATTTCAGGATCTTGCTTTTAATATTTCATCTTTTAAAAAAATTCATCCATCTAGAAGGTTTTCATCCATAGTGTGGATGTTTTGGGATTTCATCCATCCAGGATTTCTTGTTCGATTTTTATATTTATTTTATTTTTGGCCTAGGCTAGTCACTGAACATTAGGCTAGTGAATGTCGAGTAAGTTATTAGGCGAGCATTCCACCTATGATTTGACATTCTTTTGGACACTTTGGCCCCTTGGAACTGGACGATAATTTTTCATCCATCCACAAATTTTGAAGGTTTCTATTTTCGTCATATGATGTTGGATTGGAAGTGATCTTTGTGGTGTTGGATTTGTTGTATGCCAGTTTTTATGTGTTTTTGTGCACTATATTAATTTTTTCATTTTGTTGTGTGATAGTGTTGGGCTTGGTTCCTATTTTCATTATAGATGAGTGACCATTTTGAATTATCAAAAGTGATTATAAATCACACAAATTGGGATTTCATCCTATTCATAAAATATTTAAAACTCTATTCACACTTGAACCATTTCAAAATAAAAGCCCAAACAACCTGATTTATCTATAATTAATTGGGACCTAACTCAACAACTAAATTAACACACTTGACATAGGATAATAATTTTCTTTTATAATCTTGTTGGTACATGATGGTTTGAAAGAACATGCACTCTAAATTAAAGGAATCTAGTCTAGAAACGTTGTTTTTTGAGCAAAAGTTTTCAACTTTCATGGGAAAAGCTTTGTCAGGTGTGCAACCCCGAATTGTTTTTTGGCATTTGAAGGAAATTTCACACAAAAGTTTGTGGCTGCTCCATATCCATTGCATTATGTGTAGGTAATCATGCCTATCATGGGGGAGGGGGGGGGGGGGGGGGGGGAAGAACAAATTATTATTTATTGCTTTCCATGGGGGTGACACCCCACTCCTCAACCATTACACTCCTCATAATGGTTTTCATGTGACCTTTACTGCCTCTTTTTAGTTCCCTTGCTAGGCACATTGGCTAGGTCTTGTTGGGGCTACCTGAATTAGCCATTGTACAAAAATCCAAAAATGCCCATTGTACAAATCATGAATGAAAACCATTATGTTATGCACTGTGCCGGGTACAGGCCATTTGGAAATTTGAGCTCACTTAAATTCCTCAAAGGCACTTTATTGGGCACAATTGTGTGTACCTTGCATGTTCCATAATACTTGTAGAGTCCTGTAAATCATAATCAAAGCCATGCATTTTGTACAGTATACTGACGGTCTTGACTCTTGGATAAGCTTTTTATAAAATTTGAATTTTATTTTTTTATCACTGGCAATGAAGAAAAAACCCAAGTGGAACTCATACAAAGGATTTTTTTGAGAACAAAGTACCAAAGTCCTCAGATTTAGAGGTGTTTTTTTCCTGAAAGCACAAAAATGTTTTAACTTTTAGGTAGGAGGAGGTCACAAAAATATAGCAGACTTTTTTTTTTAAAATCTACTTTCCTCTCTAACACGTAGCCAAATTTGGCTCATTCCTCTTGTAGATGATCACCAGTCAGCCTACATCACAAAATTGAAACAAGGGCTGTGTCAAACTGTGGCCTTGCCATTTACATGAAAAGGTATCTTAAGGAAAAAGAAGAATTATGGAAACTCAAATATACCAATCTTCAAAAAATCCTCTAAAAGAAACCAAAATCCTTCAAAATATTATAACTCTATAACTAATCTCAAGTTTCAACACAAGCCAAAATGTCATCTTTTTAAAAATCCACACATAAAAGTAGACCCATTATTACCTAGGGGCCAAAATCCATTAAGCTACTATACTATATAATGAATCTATAACCACAATATCCTTGCCTTCTTGGTAGGCAATGCCAATAAAAGAAATTGAACTAGCCTGGTCTTGAGAGGCTAGGCATGTACTCTTAAAATGTCTCCTGGCAGGAGTGAGGAGTGAGGACCTTGAGCTTTTTAACTTTTAACACTTTTACACCATCACTCCACCATCACTCCAGAGATTTTGTGTACCCTTGCAATTAAGTTTAGCATAAATGCCGCACCAAGTTGAAGCTGACACATTTTCACATGGTTAAAAGAAACTTTGAAAACAAACACTGAGGAGTCTGCCAATCACCTTGATGGAGATATCTCTGCCATCAAGCATGCTCTGAAACAGAGCTGCTCTTGTCAGATGATGTCAATCTGCCGCAAAATGAACATCTATCTGCACCAAGGCAATCAAATTGCCTGTACACACACTAGAGTGATCCGTAGTAAAGTCATGCCCTGTTGCGCCGGAGTTGCACCCGTCATTTGATGATGCTTCATCATCCTCACCTGGCTGGTGGTATCTGCAAAGTCATGAAATTTTATTAAATAAGGGTCGTGAAATTCTGAGACTCAGCATGAAATGCACGAAGCTCGAAAACATTTACAACTACAGTACACATAAGCAGCAGCATCAGTGATTGATTGAAGGCGTTCAGGAAGAAAGAAAAAAAACACAGGGCGAACTCAGTTCAGCACCAAATTCGGTACTAAACTGAGGTTCATTTCATACCCCGTTGAAGCCCAATTTTACTTTTTTTTTCCTCTGTTTTTTAAAAATCTCATCCCCTATGTGACCAAACGGGGGGTTTCGGTGCCGTCTTTTCCTAACTTTAGTATGTTGGATAAAGTACTAGAGCCTTGAAGTAGTGTTTCAACTCAGTTTTGGGGCCTCTAGTTTGGAACTCCAAAGGAGACACATTGCTCTTGGTT
>Ga0209208_10006306_pt1 | contig 16358 bp, 18 predicted proteins | sample S1TSphfallax_3_FD_187694 | JGI IMG/M metagenome (GOLD analysis project Ga0209208, IMG submission 187694) | Host-associated microbial communities from peat moss isolated from Minnesota, USA - S1T2_Fd - Sphagnum fallax MG (SPAdes) (version 2) | ecosystem: Host-associated > Plants > Peat moss >...
AATTTGGAATCAATCTAATGAATGAAAAATATGTATAAGGATTTTTAACCTCTTGTAACCATTATTTAAAAGTTGCATAAAAGTAGTTTAAAGCAATTTTGACACTAGAAGCACGATTTGAAAATATTTGAAAATGAGATATTTTAAAATACTTTTTAACGTACACCTTAACATAATAGTGTTAAAAAAACTTAATATTTTTAATATTTTAGGAATAATTTTTTTTTTAATAGTGGTTTAAGGGGGTGCATGTGGTTTTTAATAAAATGGTTAGACCCTACCCTTACCCAAACCACAAATTTTTTTGTTGTAATTGAATACAAGATTATTTACATCTTGAATATTATAATTGCTTACTTATTACAACTAACACCAACTTGGTTTTCAAGGGATGATGTGATTGTAATGCGTTCGATTTTAGTGAATGCAATATTACAAACATTGCGTATGTTAGATTTTGGAACATAGGTTGGGTTGTTGACTTGGAAGATGTAACTAGTGGTGAAGGATCATCATCAACACAGTCTGTTAATGTTTCAACATCTTTTAGAAGTGGCAAAACCAATAAGTTGGTGTTTTATGCCAATTAATGTTCAATAAAAACATGAAGTTTGAGATGGGTTTGTAGCAACACCAACATAATCATACCAAATTAACTATAGTGGCATAATGTTTTCTATGTGTTTAAAAAGAACTTCCAATAGTTGGATGTGCTTTTGGTTTGATGTTGAAGCTTATGAAACTTGATGGGTTTGGAAAGGTTTAACGCATGTTAATAGATAATGAAACCATTCATTTCTATAAGTGGACAAAACGTAACATGTATATTGTGCTACAATTTAACAAGTTTCTATATTTCTACATCTGTAAAAAATGTGACAATACTGTGGTTATAGTTCAAGGGAAAATGGGATTTTAAAGGGTGCTTCCCATCTTCATAATTTGGGTTGATTTGGAAATGACAATAAGTGTTCAAGTGTTAGTTTATTTTTGGCATTGTTTCTTGTACATCTCGTAATGTTTTGTTCTTCATGTGGTTCCAGATCAAACTATTTGAGTTTCATAAATTGTAATCGCTAGCAACCTCATTTCAAAGGTTTGTACTGAGTAGGAGGTTACGTGAAATTGTTTGATTGGGCCAAGAATTGTTGAAATGTGGCTGCTTCCTAAGGGATGGATCGATAATTGTTAGAATGATGGCAATGAAACCTATGTGATTGAAATACAATTAATGTAGTAGGTTGTGTTGCAACAAAATGCAAAATGCCACTTGATCATTTACTAGTCATGAATACAAGGGTTGAAAGACCAACATGCCTGTAATGGTGTCTTGGAGTAATCATTGCAAGTTGTAAATATAATTGTCATAAAACAATATTTTGTAACATGCATATCACTAAAAGACTATGGCATTGGTATGGAGTCCCATACAACAATACATAAACATTAATAGAAAATACGGCTTAAATGAAAATTGTAGTGTAGGTACACAAAGTATTAGTAACTTGCAATTACATATCCATACCCACATTTGGTACATTGGATTCCCTTGGCATCTAAATGTGCATGTGCCTAGTTACTATGTCATTTAGGTGATTCTGTTTTTGAGCATGGGGTTCTTAGATTCCTTTATGTCGTCCAAGTGTGTATCACAAGGAACAAATGGAAACAAAAGGGTCTACGTCTAGGTGTTCAAGACTAGCAATCCCCCTAACTATCATGTTTTATTATTTGCCTTTCAACACCTTCAGTCTTGAAAGTAAATGTCGTGCAATGTAAGAATTTCAATGGCAATGATTTTTATGTGATGAAATACCTAGTCAATGAGTTCCCCTAGGTCGGCATATTTGACCTAGGCAATAGTGGTTGTCATTTTTAAGATACTAACATCTTCATTTTTTGGGTTAATGTCAAGTTGTTGATTAGGTAGGTCATCACAAACCATGTGTCTAGATGTTGGAAGACCCTTGTTTACTCCATGGAATGTGCCCGTATCCCTAACAATGGCACCATCAAGATTGTTAATGTGTAACATTTTGAATATTTTCATGACATGTTTGCATGCAATCCTTTGTTTTGCAAATGGGCAATCACATTGTGGCCACTTAGATGATGGAATGTGAATAACCATACAACTTAGGGTGTGTGATTGATGGATGCAACATATGCAATGTCCTCCCCACTAGGACATGACAAGACATTGGAATATGGAATATCTCGCACACTTAGCATCGCTAAGGCAACAATGCCTTCTTGTTTCTTATTTCTCACATACCCAAAAAACTTACACTGCACATCGTACCGATAGTGAGTAAGATCATCTCCAACAAGATGAAGAATTAGCCAATCCAATTTACGTCTAGTTAACCATTTTCTAGAAGAAAAAAAGATTCGTTTCATGTTGCTATGGAATGATTCCACTATCAAATGGGTGTTCTACCTTACATGTGGAATGTGGCAATTGCCAACACACCACATTATTGCCTTATGTGTCCAATGGTCTTTAAGATATCCAATGAATTGGGATGCATTGGGGTATTTGGTTGCCATGATGTTTATTTGTAGTTGTGCCCACAAAACAAATAACATGATCTAGTGGACAAGCTCTTGAATACATGATTTGGCAAAAAAAGATAATACTTTTGTTTGGTCTTCCATTGTTGCAATTTTTTTTACAACATTTTTTGCCCATGCTTTGCACACATGCCACAAACATAAAAAAATTTGGCCCCTGGCCATATATTGCTACATGCAAAAACATTATCCATAGAAATTAGTTCTTGGAATAGTCTAATAACATGTTTGTGAATGTCAAGTAGGCATGAAATAAAAAATGTTTTAATGGAAACTAATGTTCTACAAAATAAACATAGTTTGTGGCAAAAGATGATGTGCAGCAAAAAATGATCTGCTAGTTTATTTTGTGTTACAACAAAGTATGCATTATAATATGCAAGTAATAAACATGGAATTATAGGTAGATCTAGGGAAATCAAACGTCAACACATTGATTTCAGCTTGAACATTGTTAACAAGGATAACATTAGGCATCTAATTACTTGGCATACATTTGAATAGTGCTCCAAGAACTGGGTCAAGGTCACTTTCTCAACTTTTTCCAATGACATTAAATGCAACTGGTATCCCATTTTGCCATTCATCAAACACCATTAAGGTGTACAAAAAGGTATTGCAACAAAATTAACGTTAACATCAATTACAATGTTGTGGAACATATTAATTATGTGGCATTTCATGTAATAGCAAAAGAGGTGTACCTTGTATTAGTGCAAAACGTTACATCAAAAGATATTTCATTACCATGCCCGAATTTTCACATAATTTCCAACTACCATATATGGAGTTTGGATTCCCAATGTGAACAAAGTGTCATCCTAGGTTTGAACATAAAACATAAAGGGCATAAGGGCATGTTGAACATAAAATAAAATTGAATCATGATTTTTTAGAACCCACATTCTAACATTGATGGGGTCCCTACGATGTTTTTGCCATAGTTCATTAACTTTCTTTTTTGCCAAGTTTCTCACATTAGACGAAAGAACAAAGGTGTTTCAAGTCACATGTTCATTTTTCAATGCAATCTTTTTAACATGCACTTTGTGATGAATTATTATTTGAGCCGAGCATAGGCCTTGCCTTAGCAACCCCATTAGGTGAACCTTCATACCATTTGATAGTTGGGAACCTAGAACATGCCTATATCCAACAACATCTTTCTCATGGCATATTTCACCCTCCTTGTTTTTATGTTTTACACTCAAGTATATTAATTGACAAAGGCTTTGGTCTAAATATGGTTGTTGTGCAATGAAAGCTCTTTAACAACCATGTTTAATGGACATACCAGATATATTTCTTGAAATAGGTATGCACATATTTTTACATGTATTTTGTAGAAGTAACATTATGAATTTTCTATTGTGATTGATGGTTGGATTCAGGGAACTCCACCAAAGCCTTTCCCCCCTTCTTATTGTTGGTTGTTCCATTCACTTGGTGATGTTTTTGCTTTTGTTGTGTAAACAATAATAATTTTTGCATGTCTTTTGGGAGTACATTGGTGTAGTATTTGGGTCCAAAGTTGCAAGAGAACCTATAGCACAATGACATAGGCAATGAGCTCCAAATTCATAGCAAGCCTTGAATACCAAAATCATCCACATATTATTTAGTTATTTGTTAAATTGAGGTGTGAATGTTCACATTACATTGGGACAATTAATACCTCAATTCAATTTATATATCATGAAAGGATGCTTAGTAGTAAACTTTCACAAGATCTTGTAATCATGGTACAACACCAAAACCTTGTAAACAACATCAAATTCAAAAAGAAAAGGGAAATTGGAAGGAGTATATTACAATGTGACAACTAACATTGCCAAAATTGCAATATGGTTAATTATGCCAAAATTGAAGAACCAAAATGATACACATTGGAAAGTTAAGTCAAAACAAAATTGCAAAACAAATATTAACATAGATCAAATGTTCTACTATAACAAGTGACATAGAGTTGGTTCTTGGGTGTGTCAACGTGTTTAAGGGATTACAAAGCTTGTGCTCCTTTGTCCTTGTAAATTTGCAAGGAAATTTTGGATTTTTTTGTTCCCCTTGCACAAAATCCTCAAGCCGATCCCATGGAATGACCACAATTTCAATATGCTTATAAAGACCATGCTGAAATGTAACATGAAGCAACCATGTGATATGATCCTTTTGGAATGGTCCAAGAAGAGGTGATTGCACGGTCTCCTTCAAAGCTCTAATTAAACCCCTTTCCTTTGAAGCAACAAAAGGTTCATCTTGCAAGATCTTTGGGATTCCTACATCATTCACAAACACCTTGTAATAATCTTGGTTAAACAAAATTAACATTTTAGTGTAAAAGACATTGAATTCCATATCTAAAAAATCTTGTTGCATTTTCAACAAAGTAAGGTCAATAAACCTTAAGTCCCTAAGATTCCCAAACATAGTGGAATTTGAACAATAGGAAGTTCTGCTACAATTTCTTCCTCCTTTAGAACAAGGTCAAAAAGTTGAACCCTCAAATGTGGGTTGCTATAATATAACAACAATGAAAACAAAAAGGTATTTAATTTTTATAAAATTGAAATAAACAAAATTTGAAATTTTAGGTTGGAAACTTGAACGGAGTCTACAAGCAAGGATATTGGAAATAACATTGAGGAAGCACTAGATTTTGATAAGCAAAGTAAGGTTAGCAAGCCCTAAACACAGGAGATGATGTGTTAGAGTAGAGGTGAAAGGGAAGGTTGTTAATTTGACTTCGTTGGATGGAATTGGAAAATATTTCCCAATACAACTAAATACATGTAAAAAACACAAACTATTGCCACAATATTCCATCACCAAATGCAATTTTTATGCATTTCTTGTAAGCTTGCAAGATATCTTAGTTTGTAAGTGTAATGCAGATCGGTTTATGGAAGCAAAATGTTGAGGATTAGTAACAAGTTTTGCATATGGGTTTCAAGGCAAAACATGAATCTCAACTAAAAAAGATGAGGCTAGGTTTTAGGGTACTTGCTGTGTTTATTTTGCTTTCAAATGCTTGGTTGTGGGTGCTTCAAGAACCTTATCCCAAATCTGCAAATGTTAGATGGATTTTAAATTTGGTGTCCAACTCCCCCTTTTTTTACACACTACTCAAATTCCTTGGTTGTTTGAAGATTTACTCCATTTTTTTGCACACTACTCAAATTCCTTGGTTGTTTGAAGATTTAGTCCATTTTTTGCACACTACTCAAATTCCTTGGTTGTATGAAGATTTAGTCCATTTTTTGCACACTACTCAAATTCCTTGGTTGTATGAAGATTTAGTCCATTTTTTTGCACACTACTCAAATTCCTTGGTTGTATGAAGATTTAGTCCATTTTTTGCACACTACTCAAATTCCTTGGTTCTTTGAACATTTACTGTTCAGGCAGGTAGCAGAATAATTGACGGAGAGAAAGTCTTCGTCAATTCGACTTACCAACAGAATACGAAATTTTTTCGTCAATGACAATAACATTTGAGCGTGGTCGACGATGATTGAGATGTTCTACGGACGACGACGATGAGAGGGGCTCGCACATGTGACATGGAAGGCCCGGTTGTGCGGCATTGCGACCCAGAATAGGCACCCGATGGAGCTCGATAGGGGTATTTAGCATCTCTCGAATCAGGGTTACGCCATATAATGTCGTAGAGAGAATGAACAGCAACCACACGTCTGGAATCAGGGTTTTGTGAGCTCTTCATCGTCACCGTCGGAGCGCTTGCTCCTCGCGCACGGCTCTCCGGCGCAACGTGATCGCCACCTTCTTCAGGGAACTAAAAAACATTGCTGAGAATGCTTGGTGTGGTGCTTAGGGTAGCTGTAATTTGCGAGTTGAACTAGCTGCTAGTCGTGTGTTGTTGGTGCGTGGATTCTTGAAAAAGAAAATTCTGGGGTTTTGGGTTTATTGGGGGGGCCGGATTTGGTGAGCTTTGGAGTTGTTAGCTGTATATACTTACATATCGCTTTGAAGCTTTCGTGGAAAGCAAACATGCCGTCTGATAAAGACAAGGAAGTTCGAGACCCAGCAGCGTTGGAGCTGTTCAAGAGCCTGGGATTGGACTCCAAGACTGCACAAAATGCCGTCGCTAACCCTAAAGTGACAGCGAATCTTACTGATGTTGTTCGGGAGGTCGGTGATCTCCATCGCTCCATTGTGTCACCATTTTCTTGAAGAAGTACTGTCTGTTTTGATGTGTGCTCATAAAAGCTTTTGCTTTCATACCGCTCTTGTATTTTTTTTCTTTTCCTTTTTGGTAAAGGCTTTGTGGGGGCGCGGGGTTTCTCTAACACTCTTCCCTCGAGGAGCGGCCGGGGCTCTTCTGCAGGCTGGAGTAGCACAGGGATGCGACAAGTCTATCGGCAACCTCCTTTATACTGTATGTTCTTGTTCTTTCTTTAGCGCAGGTTTTGTGTAATATTTCTTTGTTTCCTTCTTTTTCTAGTGTTGTTCTCTTGTAGTTTCTTGGTTTCATGGTTGATGCTGTCTTTGTGTAAATCTTGGAACTTCACTTGCTGTGACTGAATCTAAAATGAAGACTTTTGCTGCTTGATGATTTTGTGGAGCATCCATATGGCATTTGTTCCTGAACTAAAAGCAGCTCAGGTATAGTGTGCAATAACAGGGAACTTTTGCACAATACAAAGACAGCATGAGAAGGCAACTGGCATAAAAACAATGGTGTAATGTGAGGAATTGCATTTGATGGTTGCTGGATGGTTCAATGCAGGTAGCAACTAAGTACCCAGCCAATGCACTGAAGCACCGACCAGCTTTGTGTAACTACATCATCACGAATAGGGTAATGTGCAATAATAGAACCTCAGGATACAGAGGAACATTTGTAAAGCTGGTTGAGATAAATAGACTGCAACTTTTATGTATGTTTTTTCTGGTGAAATTTCTTTGCAAGCAGGGACTCTCATAAGCTTATGAATGCACTTGCTGTTGTGTTACCTGGCTAATTGTTAGTGCAGAGATTTCTCTGCAACTTCATAGATATGTATATTTTCAGCTGCTGGTGTATGGGTGTACACCTTAGGAGTGACACTTCTATATGGTAAAGGAAATGAGGGTTTGGCATACAGGTAATAAATATTGTGTGGTTTTTGGATATCATAATAAGTTGAAATTCTTGTCTTTGCAGATTAAAACGGTGCCACAATTGGAGGCAGCGTTCGCCTTTCTTGCCCTTGTTGGTCCTGACTCCTACAATGAGGCTGAGTTTGAGGAAAAATGTGGTGTTGGTATGGGCCATTCTCTTCATCAAATTTTCTCTGAATAAATTTCTAGCCAAGGCACCAGATAGTATCCTCTATTTCTTTCTTTGTCATTTAGGCGTCTATACTTAACTTGCATTTGGGTTATTATAACTGTGATGTTGGGTTGTCTTTGTTTTCTTGTGGTGATCATGGTCACCCCATTAAAGTGACCGTTAGCTACAGGTGCTTTTTTCATTCATATCTTTGTCATGCTATTGCATACATTGTAGTCTGTATGGCTTCATGGCAATGTTTGAACTGGCTTCAATGAACTTCCAAAAATGTTTGCTCATGTAATTCAGCAACTTGGCCATTAGCTCTTGAATGAAAAATTTAAACTCACTGTGAATCTATCTTGACTGTAATACCATAAGTGTATCTCTGGAATTTTGTTGTGGCAGGGGTGGAGGTGTCACTAACAGACATCAAGGCAGCTGTTGCTGATGTGATAAAAAGTAACAAAGATGTTTTGCTGGCTGAACGGTATCGTGTTAATAGTGAGTAATGAATTTTCTCCAGTTTTTGTTGATATTGATCTTTATGACAGGGATTTCCCTCTTGTTTCCTTGACAGTTCATGATATGTTGAAGACCCTGCTGCACAATCTTTGAATCATCTCTATATTGTGTTCACTTTCGTAGATCTTATGACCCTTCTGATGAAGGCAAACGTCTGATACTTTGACACACATAAGGCTATGACTTTTTCTTTTTTTTTTGTTTGTGTTTGTGTTGCTGTGGTTGGAACTGACACAATGGTTGCCTTCAATTGTTTTTGTGTGCTATTTGTTTAATGTCTAATGACCTTCTGTTTGTTGGACTGTAGTTGGAACTCTCCTCAAAGATGTTCGAAGTAAATTGCCATGGGCTGATGGAAAGCTCTTGAAAGTAATTTTCTCTTCTTCCTGGCCATCTTGCAATATACTTGCAATTGCTTGTGTGAGAGAACCTTACTTATGGCATTTCAGCCCTGGCTTTCTCTCTACCTCCTTGTAGATATTGGCTGCTTTTTCTGCTCTGTTGAATGAAGGTGGAATGTAACTCTGGCATTCCAAGATAATGTGACAATTATTCCGTACTGTGCATGCAAATTGGAGGATTGTGTGAGTTTTAGGTGTCTCTTTTTTCTTGTTCACTTTTGGGGCTGTGGAAAATGAACTAAACTATTTAGGTCAAGTTCTACAGGAAGAGCTTGAAAAACAGATGCAGGATTTGTTGGGGGAGAAGACTGCTGCTGATGATGAGAAGCTTGACAGAAAGAAGAAAGAGAAGAATCCCAGGGTTGAGGTGACAATCTTATCCTAGTCCTCTCATGTACTGTATGTTGTACTGATATTTTTAGTGCAATCTTTTATTGGATATTAACACTGAATGTAGAAATCCTGCACCAGAAGATGCTGATAATCTGCCTTGTTTTTGTGATGAGCATGTTGATGTCCATCACCATGGACTCAACAATTGGCTAAGTAGTTGTGTTTGTTTGGGCTTGAAGGATGGGAGACCTACGAGTCGTACGGACCGGGAGGCCTCAGCTGGGATTGTGCCAGAGGAGAATGACCCCTATTCCATCTTCCCCAAGCCACAGGACAACATTTCGGTAATGTTCTGGAATGGGTTGGGAGTATTCTCTTTATGCATTTTTGCTTGATTAGAAGTCTCAACTGTGACCTGCTATGTCTCAGGTGCACACAGAAATATTCTTCAGTGACAAAAGCATTTGGAGACCTCATAACTCACGCGAAAGGTTAGAGAAGCATCTGATGGAAACTGGTGGCAGGGTTCTCACTCGCTTTCCTCCTGAGCCAAATGGCTACTTGCACATTGGACATGCCAAGGTAACTACACTTTGAACCACTGTTCCTGCTGTTGTGCAGTTCATTGAAGAGTCTTCTCTTTTGTTTGTCTACTTCTTTCACTATCCATAGTGCAATTTAGTAATTTTTGTTTTCTTGTTCTTGTTTTGTCTTTGCCATATTTTCCTTTGTAAGTTTTAAAAGTCATTTTCTGGAAGTCTTTTTTGACTTAAAAGAAGAAGTATAAACCTTTGTCTGGCTTTCTTAATTGTGAGACTGGAGATTTCTCAATTCTCATGAGAGATATCTACTTCTCCCACTTTACATCAAATTCCTTTTGTGTCTGTGGAATTCTTTTTCCTGGCTATGTTCATTTTTTACCTTGTTGCAGTTTTTTGGGGGTTGGAAGTATCTCTTGCAGAAACACTTCAATAACATTGTCAACAATTGTCCATGCATGCTTTCATCTCAAGATGTTTCAGTCTTCATGCACATGCTTTTCTTCCTGTCATCTTTCCCCCCCATGAACCCACTAACTGTAATAGTACAGTGATTGTTCCAACTGGTTTTCTCAAATTTTCTCTGATCTCTGTGCAGGCCATGTTTATTGATTTTGGTCTTGCCAAGGAGACTGGTGGAGGTTGTTACTTAAGGTGGGTGAGTGGTGTTGTATGATTTTGGCTATCATATTGCTCTGCTTTTTGTGGTTGAGTAGCACTTCAATGACTGCTAATTGTCATAGTTGCATTTCATTACATGCTTGTTGTGGCCTGGAACAGATTTGATGATACCAATCCAGAGGCCGAGAAGCAGGAATACATTGACCACATTCAGAACATAGTTTCATGGCTGGGATGGAAGCCTTTCAAGGTGCCACTTAATGATTGACTGAGGCTGTCATCCTTTTCCAGTATTTGCAGGCTGCATGTCTATGAAAGGATAATATGCTAGGATGGATTAATGGTGACCTTCTGTTGCATCTGGAGGCTGAATTGTCTCCTTAAGCATTGACACCAATGTGTGACCTCTGGGAAACTGAAAACTGCCTACTGTTGGGAGTGGCAGATAACCTATAGTAGCGATTATTTCCAGGATCTCTATGAATTGGCTGTGGAGTTGATAAAGCGTGGACGTGCCTATGTTGATCATCAGGTGTGGCATAATTCCCTCAAAACTCGTCTGTGTTCTTTTGTTAAATGTTGCAGGCACTGTGTTCTGATACTTCAAGATTCCTTTGTGGCCTCTGTCAATTGCAGACAGCTGATGAAATTAAGTTATATCGGTCAGAGAAAAAGGACAGTCCTTGGAGGGATCGACCAATAAGTGAATCCCTCAAGCTTTTTTCAGACATGCGACGCGGTTTGATTGATGAAGGCAAAGCAACACTTCGCATGAAGCAGGATATGCAGAATGAAAACTTCAACATGTATGACCTAATTGCCTACAGAATCAAGGTGACGACATTGCTTTCCATTTTGAAATGTGTGTCTTGTTTGTGGCAGATGTAGGTTGTCCTTATTTGTTTATTTACTGTCTTTTGTCCTAAAGTCCTTCAAGTCCTTGAGCCCCTGATTATCTGGTAACAGGTTAATAGTCAGGTGCATCCCTCCCTTGTTGTAAGCCCAAGAAGGCAGTGATAGAGACATACAACTCAATTTGGCATTTGCATTTCTGCAGTTTACACAACACCCACATGCAGGTGACAAATGGTGCATATATCCAAGTTACGACTATACACACTGTATTGTTGATTCTCTTGAGAATATCACCCATTCTGTAAGTTGCTGTTCTTATTCAAAATTGACATTGTGACTTATTGATGGATATCATTTGTGCAAGCATCACTTTTGCTGATCAGCCTGCTAGCAGTACTTGTTGAAATGTTTGGTAAGGCCAACTAACTGCTTATCCTCAGCTTCTGGGAATTTTTGTGTTGTTTTCTGTGCCTGCAGCTCTGTACCCTTGAATTTGAGTCACGGCGAGCATCATATTACTGGCTGTTGGATTCACTTGATCTTTACCTGCCTTATGTGTGGGAATATTCACGCCTTAGCGTAGCAAATACTGTCATGTCCAAGCGGAAGGTATGATACTTTCTTTCTGGGAAAATGGGTTGCATCAAATATTTTCGTACCAACGTGTTTCACACTCATGTCAAACTTTCCTGTTCCTCAAGGATCTTATAAATGAACAATGGCTCCAAGTGCACTTGAGTACCAATCTAACATTATCAACATGTGTTTTAGTGTTGACAGCACTTGCTTGACACACTTCCAATGTGGGTAACAACTAGTCATAGAAGAATCCCAAGTGGGGTTGAGAAATTCTCTGTCCTTTTCCTTGGCAGAGGACTTCAATAGGTCTATCACATTTGCAGGCATGAATTTGAGTGTTGTGCCTGTGTTTGCAGCTGAACCTTCTTGTAACTCAGAACTATGTTGACGGATGGGATGACCCCCGCCTGCATACACTTGCAGGCATTCGGCGAAGAGGGTTTACTCCTGAGGCCATCAATGCTTTCTGCCGAGGCATTGGTATCACCCGCAGGTATGTTTTTCATGGTGAATTCCTTGTTCAAAGAGGTTGAGGTAGGCAATACAGCAATGTAACACCTCTTTAGACCCTCTGCTAGCACCTTAATGAGTGGCCACTAGTTTGCAGGACTAAAAGTTACATCAGTTGTGCACTTATCCTTGTCAGAATTCTTACATTTGAAACAGTGATAACATAATCCGTACGGAGCTGGTTGAGCACTATGTGAGACGTGAGATGGACAAAAATTGTCCTCGAACAATGGTTGTTCTCAAGCCTTTGAAGGTGTGTATTATCAATGCATACATCTCATCTGTATCCCACATGTGCTATGTGTTCATCATGATTGTATATGTTTGATGTTGATGATGTCTTCTACTATAGCTAAGCATATGGATGGTGGGGTGGTGGGTGGTGACCTTTGCAGGTTGTAGTAGTGAACCTGAAAGAGGGTGAGGTGGAAGAACTGGATGCAAAAATCTGGCCTGATGACAGAGAAGGCAGTTACAAAGTAAGTGATCTTCCACCAAGGTAGTTCCTTTAATAGAATGAGGGGGGCTTGAGTAGGGGGCTGCTCCTGGAGTTCAATCTTGCTCATGGAGTTTTTGATCTTGTTTTGTTGTCAAGACCTGGTCCAGCCAACTATTGAAGTTTTGAAGATTTACCAAATATTTGTGTATGGTTGATGTCTGCAGTGTCTGGAAATCTAATTTTTCTGCATGACAGCAGACTTTCAGTAAGGTTATCTGCTAGTGGTTGGAAGTTGTACAGATTTGCATTGTGAAGTTGTGTAGAGAATTTTTGCCTTGCAGAGTCAACTTATCTGGAGAATCACTCTTGTATCTGGGTGCTGCAGGTTCCATTTACAAAGGTGCTGTACATAGAATCATCAGATTTTCGATTGAAGGATGCAAAAGATTATTATGGTCTTGCACCAGGCAAAAGTGTCTTGCTCAGGTTGACCTCCTGCTTTGCAATTTGTCTCACTGTTCAAGGGCATTTATGAATTTGATTTACAGACTCTGGATCCTACTGGTGTCTGTAAATGTGCATCTGCAAATGAAATGTTGGAAAACTGATAAACATGTATTTGTTTGCAGATGGGCCTATCCTGTCAAGTGTTCCAATGTAGTACTGGCAGATGACAAGGAGACAGTTTTGGAGGTCCATGTAGAATACGACCGCAGCAAGAGCACCAAGCCTAAAGTTCGTACCTGACTGGACTTAAGCATCTCAACAGTTGTTCAGAAAGTTATCTCCTTCACTAGCCTTCTGTGACCAGATTTTAGATTGAGATTCAGCCTAATATTCGGGTTTGTGCAGGGTGTGATACACTGGGTGGCAGAGCCATCCCCTGGTGTGGAACCACTGAAGGTGGAAGTCCGTTTGTTTGACAAGCTGTTCAGATCAGAGGTTTGTAGCTTCATCCTTCTTGATATGTTACACATTTGAACTGTATGAGTGGTGAGTCTTGCCTGAATTCAAAACTAGTCAGGTTGTTCTGGTTGCAAGGTTGTTCTTTGCATGCACTGCCTATGTCCTTGGGGTTCACCACTGACATTTAGGTTTTGGTTTAGTATTATCTGGAAGTTTTGGATGTTTAAAATGATACATCATATTGGATGTGCAACAAATCCCCTGGGCAGCATCTGCTAACAAGGAGACATGCAAACTGTCTCGCAATCACTAAAAGAAAAAAAACATATGTCAAGAGACTGGGAGTCTGCAATATCTAGTTTCAGATATCAGCTGGGTTAACTGCTGCTGCTTGTGATTGCAGAATCCTGCCGAGCTCGATGACTGGCTTGCAGATCTGAACCCAAACTCCAGAGAAGTGATCACTGATGCATATGCTGTGCCACCTCTGAAGCATGCTAAGGAGGGTGACAGGTTCCAGTTTGAGCGCCTTGGTGAGTTCTTCTCTCTTGATTTTCCTTCCTAAATAGTTCAGTAAACTGTCATGCCACATGTTTGGAATTGTTCCCTTCAAGGGAACTTATTTATGGTTCTGTTCAGGTAAAAACTTGGTGACAGGTTACAGAGGTTGGCAAATGTTGTATGTTATTTCACATCTGTGAGAAGCACAACCTGTTGATTCTGACTACTATGATATTTCCTGGCAGGTTACTTCTGTGTTGATAGAGATTCTTCTGAACAGAAGGTTGTCTTCAACCGAACTGTCACATTGCGAGATTCTTACAAGCCTGGATCCAAATGAGCAGGTATACCTTTTACAGTTACTGTGCTTAAATATTTACTAGATTCCAAGCCTGTCATGAGTATAGACTGTCACCTGCATAGTTGATCTTCTTGGGGGCATTTTGCTCAATGCACTAGGCTTTTGAGAGCAGCACTGAATTCAAGCAGTTAGCCTGTGAACTGACCTAACCTGTTCCAGAAGATACAACTGTGTGCACCAACAAAAAGTTTCCATGTGAAGGTGATATGCTGCAATGGTTGAGGGAAAACATTTGTTGATCCTGAACTCACCACATTCATTTAGGAGGAGCAGATGAGCAAACCCAAAATATGTTTTTGGTTTTTAATATTCTAAAGTATTCAGGAATTATTTTGCACTTTAGACTGGACAAGAGTACCACTTTTGTATACATTTGAATTGCAGTTAATTGTTTCAAGAGTACCCCCATTGTTTATGCAATGTATGGGTGTTGATGTGAAACTACCAATTCACAATATACATGTGAAATTTGTCATACTAACCACAAAATATACACCAACAAAATTTGATCGTTAAAATTTTAAGAAAATCAATGAATATAATCAATGCAATTTTGTCTTGACTCATTGTTTTGTTAAGTAAACAAATCTCTATCTGTCAAATAAGAAAACTAAAAATCTATGGGTTAGAAGCACCTTTGATTTGATTTTTTGTAATTACTTTTAACTAGCCTCTTGTGGTGTAAAGGTGCTTCTTGTTTTTGAAGAAGCATAGACAATGTGTATAAGGTGCTCTCAAGATACACCAGGAGTGTTCTTTAGTGCTTTACATGGTGTCAGGTCAACAACCATAGCATCTTTTGTTAAATGTTAGAATCAATGGTGGAATTGTCTTTGTTTGTTTGTTTATTTTTTGGTGTATGCAGGTTGAAAAGTGAAAAACATGTATATATGTATAAACAAGGATGGATATCCATCCACAAAAAGTATAAGGCATGTCAATGCAAATGTAAACACATGGAAGGAAAAAGTTCCAAAAGTACAAGGCATGTTAACGCAAATGTAAACATATGAAAGGAAAATGAACACCATCAAAACAGTAGTAAGGAAGTGGAAGATGTAATCTTAAAAGGGCACCCTATGCCACAAATGAGCTAGTGATGGAGGTGCACTAGTTGGTATATGTGGAAGAGATGGACTATGATTAAGCATGGCAACTTGTTGAAGAATAGTGATGTTTTAAAGGTTTAGGGTTTGCGCTTGTTTTAAGGCTTTTGACACTCGTTGGTTATAATGAGATATAAGCATTGAAGAATCATGATGGCTTGTCCATGTTGTAATGTTATTGACATTCATTGCCTACAATGAGATATAAGCATTGAAGAATTGTGATTGCTTGCACATGCTATAAAACTATTGACATTCGTTGCTTATAATGAGATATAAACATCAAAGGTACCAAAAAGGTCTACTAATAGCAAGCTATACAAGCATATACACAAGAAGTTAGAAAGGAATCAAAACAAGGATGGAGACAACCGTAGGTCTTTATGGTGGAATGAAATCATTTTCTTGTGTTCGCTCTATGTAGGATCATGCCTTGTTTTGAGCAATAACTGTCGTTGGATGTGTTGTCGTTGTCAAAGCATGTTGCATCAGATTTGTATGAGTCAAATTGACAATGATAATGTCTACGAAGGTTTGAAAAATGTCTTTAGTGATGACAATATCCACTTGTCTTTGTATGTGGTGAAGGAAAAGGTGAAATTTTTTTCTTTGTACATGAGCTCCACTCTTCGATGTGATAGCTCCAATGGTATTTCAAAACGTATCATGGGCTACATTGCGCTCCCTCCCACATGGGCAACATAGCAAATGGATACCCAAATCATTGATGGTATAACCACATTGGCATCGTGAAAGATGTAGAATTGTAGAAAGATCAATCTTATGTGTTGTGCAAAATATGTTGTGATGAATTTTGAGTGTTTTTGTCGCACACA
>Ga0209208_10006307_pt1 | contig 16354 bp, 17 predicted proteins | sample S1TSphfallax_3_FD_187694 | JGI IMG/M metagenome (GOLD analysis project Ga0209208, IMG submission 187694) | Host-associated microbial communities from peat moss isolated from Minnesota, USA - S1T2_Fd - Sphagnum fallax MG (SPAdes) (version 2) | ecosystem: Host-associated > Plants > Peat moss >...
TTGGACACAACCAAGCTGTGTACGAGAGAGAGAGAGAGAGAGAGAGAGAGAGAGAGAGAGAGAGCGTGGAGCCTACGGGTTATGGGACACAAAAAGAGGGCGAGTTAAGTTACGAGGTTCAACCAACCAATGAGCAAGAACGTGCAAAAAGGTCGTAGGGAGGTAAAAAAAACACGTCAGAAGAAGGCAGCAAGATATGCGATATAACTGGGGAGCTCTTGTTCAATGCTGTGCTCCCACGTTTGCAAAAGGGAATAGAGATCTCTTGTTCAATGTTGTGCTGGCATGTTAGTGAATGTTGGCTTCATTTGGTTATGGTTATGGGGAGCTCCATAGACCTGAGGGGTGGTCAGGGTTACCATCCCCCCCTTTATTTTTCTTCTATACCTGAGTGGTGGTCATAACTCATAACCGTTCAGGCTCACGAGTAATGGTCACAACCGGTATGGGCGGGTATTAGACATTGCATGAACCCCCATCAATTATGGGGGCAATTCTTGCACTTCAAAACTATGGTTCTCAAAAAAATCAAACAACCAGCTCTGATATATGATCATTGTTCTAGATTTTTAAAACAATAAAATCAAATAAACACGCACAAAATTGCTAATTCCTTAATTTGGTTCTCTCATGAAAATGATCAGCTCTTTAATTAATAAATACCTGTAGTTCTTTGCAGGTTTTGAAACAACCGGAACCGGTGGTTCTCTGATGCCAATTATTTTTTCTCTTACAAAAAACTGGAACTGACGGTTATTAAGAAAGTCAAAATACCCATGCAACATTGGTCGCAGCCTTATCTCTGAGGGGTGGTAGACCTGACCAGCCCTGCCCTGGGGTAAGGGCAACCTTAACCCTCAAAAAGGGGGTGGGGAGCAATAGCTTATTATACTGTAGCCTAGGGTCAGCTTCCACATTGACAAAGAGAATAATTAATTTTCATGAAGGAATTCATTAAAATTTTGGAAATTATTATTTCTTTGTGATTATTTTGAGTAGTCTAGTGTGAAATCATACAGTCATGTGCCCAGTGAAATTACTAGATTGTTAGTTAGCCTGTGATATTTATGATGGGTTTCAACACTTCAGCTTGATATTTTCAGCCCCCCCAAAAAATAAAATTCAATATAGTTAATGGATTATTATTAAATAATGAAACTGACCTTGGGAGCACTGATTTTTTTTTTTGGATAATTTTTGTCAGTTTTAGATCCAAAATGTTTTTTGATAAAGTTTTGGAGAAAAAAAAAGTGTGTTTTCTCTAGTGTAAAATTTGAATAATTTTGCTACTGAAGTTTCTGGACAAAAAAATCACTGAATGTTGTATATCCAAACACTGAAACCCAAAAAAAAAAAGAAAAAAAAAGAAGAAAAAATTACCCCTTCTTGCTGACATAAAATAGAAAAGTCAATCAACCCTCCAATTAAGGCCCAAAAATCCATGAAATCAGAAATTGAGAAGAATGCCACTTGAAAACCCCCTCTAGGCTCTCTCTCTCTCCCTGATGTGGAAAGGGTAGAACCTACTACCTACCAGTCTAGTCTTCCACATGGGTAGGTACCACCCTTTTTTGGGCCTTGTTGTCCACCCTTTTCTACTTCTTGTTGGCGTGCAAAAAGCTTTCCTTTTGCTGACTGGTGCTGGTGGTCACCTTAATGGAAACTCTTTGGAAGCTCATTATACCACTAGACACTAGTGCTGCTGCCATTTTTGGTTTTGCCTTTTCCCTTTTTAGCTTTTCCAACTTCATGGGACATGCTGTTGTTCTCCTGCTCCTCTTCACTGCTGTTCCTGCTGTTGTAGTTAGTTTCTGCAGATGATGCTTTTGCTGCTGCTGCTTTTGTTGTTGTTGTTGTAGTTGGGTTTTGGGTTTTGTTGTTTGTTTCCTTTGTTATTGTTGTTTTTTGTTTTATGTTACCAAAATGAAATATGAAAGTGGTTTTGGGTTTGTATGAAATATGAAGTGTTTTTGGGTTTTTAGGACATGTATGAAAGTGTTTTTCGGGTTTGTATGAAATATATGAAAGTGTTTTTGGGTTTATATGAAATATGAAGTGTTTTTGGGTTTGTAGGACATATATGAAAGTTTTTTTGGGTTTGTATGAAATATGAAAGTGTTGTTGGGTGTTTTTGGGTTTCTTGTTTGTTGATGGATTTCATGATGTGTTTGGTCACTGTGAAAAAAGATACGACTTTGATCGTGGGAAGGTGGTGTTTTGTGTGGGAAGTTGGTTTGCTTTTGTTTCACTGATGCTTTGATTTTCTCTCTCTCTCTCTCTCTCTCCTCCTCTGCTTATGTGTTGGTAGAAGCGAGAGGCTTTGGTAAAGTGAGGAGGAAGAGCAGTATAGAAGCCAGAGGAGAAAGAGACAAAAATAGTGAAACACAGAGAGAGACAGAGGGACCGACAGAGAAGGGGGGGGGGTGGAGGTGGGGGAAACGATGGGGGCAGCAGGAGAGGAAGGAGCAGGAAGCCCAGTTGCAGCAAGTAAAGGAGGAGGCAAGGGATCGGGGAAAACAGCAACAGCAACAACAGCATCATCGTCACCTCCAGCAGCCTCAGGTACAGCAGCCCTGACGACGCCAGCGGCAGCTGCGGCTACTGTGGTGGCAGACGGGCAGCCAGCAGCTCCACCAGGGTCATACTCGGAATGGGCTGCTGCATTTCAAGCTTACTATGCGGCAGGAGGAGGACAACCGCCGCCCCCGGGTGCTTTTGCTCCTCATCCTTACATGTGGGGAGGTCAGCCCATCATGCCACCACCTTATGGTGCTCCACCACCTTATGGAGGTATGTTCCCTCCAGCTGCAGGAATGTATGGCCACCCAGGTATGTATGGGCAGTATGGAGCACCTCCTCCTCCTCTTCCTGCTCCTCCTGTAGCTTCTGAAGTGGCTAAAGAGCATGCAGAGCATCCCAAGCAAGAGTCTGTAGAAGGTGGAGCAAAATCTCAAACCTCAAAGCAGTCAACTCTGAAGAGAACCAAGGGTAGTAAAGGCAGCAGCCAGATGACAACATCAACCCTAAAAAGGAAAGGGAGTGACGGAGGCAAGGAGAACGGTGCAGGTGGTTTTGCACCCAGTAGTAATGGGGATGAGAATGAGAGTGGAAGTGATGCGTCCACTGATGCTAGTGAAGATGAGAGTCCACAAAACCTTACACACAACAAAAGGAGCTTTGATCAACTTGCTCTAAATGCTTCTGGAGTGGGAGGAGGAGGAGGAGGTGGCAGCTATGTATCCCCTCCTCCTCCTGCTGGTCAATCTCATCCAGACACAACACCTGCACTGGGTACCCCAGGGACTGGTGCTGGAAGCTTGGAAATGAGCCTGGATTATTGGAATACTGGATCTGCTTCCTTAGTGAAGGCAAGCAAACAAATGTCTGCAAGCCCTTCAACAAGTGCACCTCCAACGGAACTGTGGTTGCAGGATGAGAGGGAGTTGAAACGGCAGCGGAGGAAGCAGTCTAACAGGGAGTCTGCAAGGAGGTCAAGGCTTCGAAAACAGGCAGAATGTGAGGAGCTAGGAACACGTGTGGATTCACTTAATGTGGAAAATGTGGCCTTACGCACTGAGCTTTCCAGGATGACTGAAGAATGCAAGAGGTTGCAAGCTGAGAATGCAGCCTTACATGGACAACTGTGTAACATTCCACAACAAGTTACAGTACGAGCATCTGTGTCAGAGGATGTTCCAGTTGCTAATGATGAGGAGGATGAAGACTCCCAACCCAAAGAAAATGGCAACTCAAAGAGAAAACAGGACAACCCAGCAGGTGAGACTTCTGTCCTAGGCACATAAAGTTGTTACTGTGGGCTTTGGCTATGCAAGTGACCCGCTGTTTTCCTGGTAGGTTTTGAGTTGGTGCTTCTAAACCTGTGTCCAGAAGCTTGGACTAACATCTGTTCATTAAATTGGTTGAGTTCCAACAATAATAGTATGGGATCAGATTCTGTGATTTCAGATACCAATTTGGTAGAATCATAATTTTGAACTGAGGCTCTGGTGGTACCAAATCATCCTTGCATAAAAGGTACAGCACTCAGAGAAATTTCCTAGTGTTTTTGGAAGGCACCTTTATATCTGCAATCATCCCTCGTAGAATGAGGAGGGACAATATGCCTACTTGTTGAGAGTGGGAGGGATCTTACACCTACTTACATAAGATCCCTCTCTATTAAGGAGTAGGTGTAAGGATCTTCCACCTGCTACACCTCATGATCTATGTATGTTTTGGTTCAGGTTCGTGATAACATTATTCACCTCATGCTTTATGATGGGTGAAGTCCATGGGTGGAGGACATTTGCAAAGCGTGGGGCCAGTTTGGCTACCACCTTGGCATAGGCCCCTTTATTTTGGGAATGTCTTCCACCTGTGGGCTTTACCTCACATATGAAATAGTGTCCGTTGATTTCATAACACCATATAAGACCCCAGAACTGAGTCTTAAGAAACAGAGGGAAATGGCACCTTTGATCTCTAAAGTCTACCAGTGAAGATGCTCCCAAATCGTGCACACACTACTGCTTGCAAATTTGTTGCCAGTTGAACCCAGTCTTCATCATAGTGTATTACCATCACTTTTTGAAGATGGACCTGAAATCTAGTTTTGATGTCTGGATGGTGGGATGGTGTGATGCAGGATTGCGACCAGACAGTGAGCAAGTTGCACCATCATAACAAGAAAGTGTTGTTGTTCTTGGAGCCAAACATTGCAAGAATTACTCTAAAAACAACTTTTTTTTTCCTCATTGTGGTTGGTATTTTCCAGTAGCAGCAGTTTGATTATTTTGCACAGTATGTGTGTTTTGGGTTGGAAAAACTGGCCAATTTGATGAAGAGAGGGGGTGGTGGTTTCTATGGGATGATGACTGCAAGACTCTATTTGTAAGTGTGAAATTCAAAATTTTTCTTTTGATGTTCGGTGCTCAAGGAAAAGTTTAATTCTTGTGCTAGCATTTTCTTTCTCATGAGTATGGAGATTTCTTGATTCTCATTGAGAGTTATCTCTGGTCAAGTTTGCAATGAAGGCTTTTATTAAAGCGCTTCACTGGTGTTCTTCCAATGTTCTTATGTAATATCCATGGTGGTACCTAGCTATGTAAGGTGTCAAAGGCTTTTATGACTTTCCTCCCATTTGCATTAAGGTTTCCTCTTTATCAGTTCCACAAATCCATTGAGGGGTAAGCAATCCACAACTTTGTACTTAATTATTGCTGAAGTGGGAACAAAGTATTTCCGCCACAAGATGGGAGTTGGGGATGTTATTGTTCAAGGAAGGAAGTGAAAGCATCTTGAGGAGATGGTGTTGACTCTCTGAAAAGAAATTAGTATTGAAGCTGAAATGCTGTTGATGCTCTGAAAGAAAAATTAGAATTGCAACTGCAAGGACTTGTGTATCTCACACTTTCCAACTTAATTTGTTTCTTACCTCAGATAACCGAGACCTAAATTATCTTTTATGAAAGTGTTGGCTGGTCATACTTTCAACTGCTCAAAAGGGAATAGGCCACCACACACAGCAACAATCCTGAGCTGTCAGAAATTTGCTCCATGAGATTCATCAATTAATGAACAGATTCAGTTTTACTAATCCTCTAGAGCTCCTGTCTCAATGCTTTCCTTTCCTTTCTTCTCTCTATTTTCTTCTGTTTTTTTTGGTTTCATCTTTTGGCTTTTTGTGTGATTGAAAGCTTATTAAACTCTGACCAAAAAGAAAAAAAGAAGAAAAAAATACAATAGTTTTTAATGTGTGACCAAAAGTTACTACTTGTGACCGAAAAGAAAAGGCAAAATAAAATAAAACATATACCTTTTCTGTCTCTTTGAGTTCTTGTTGGAATTTGGTTGTTCTTTTCCTCATTTAAGTTTAGTTGAGCCAGCCAGCATCATGGCTGAGTTTTCCAGTTACTCCCACTCTTGTGGCAGGATTGTTTGATAATGTTTGAGATTAACCAACAGCCAAACACGGAACTGATGACAGCAATGGGGAAGTTATGGTAAGTGATGAAAACCTGCCATACGTCAATAAAACAAAGCACCCAAAAAGGGGGGAGAGAAAGGTAAGTGGTCAATTACCATATATGTTGGCTGTGCGTATGATTATCACTCATGCTCAAACTCAAGTCTGTCTTGTGGTCTCAACTTGTAGCAGAAAATGTCCATCCTGTAAATCTGTCAGCTTTGCACTGTACATTTGTGGGCACACAGTTAGTTGCTGGCAGTCACAAAACTTTACAAATCCAGTCTTTTTCTTCTCAATGAAAGCACAGTCACATTGACTGTCTGTATTCTTCTATAGCACACAATGGATTCACAGTTCCAAGCTTGTCTAGATACTTTGCATTATAAAAAAAAACATCTTGCAAAGCACTACACTGTACTAGCTTGTAAGTTTCAGGGATGAAGAAGGTGAAGCTGTGTACCGAGTTGTAGAAATCTGATCTCAATAGTCAAAGCATATCAAGAAAAGCCCACCTTTACGTTAATTATATCTCACTTCACTAATTGGTGATATCTATTGTAATCTACCAGCTCATCCGGAAGAACAGGGTTCACTCTTAGAAGAAGGATAGCAAGGGCCTCTGTTAAAGACAACAGGCATGTTTGCATTTCTACTTTTGAGTACATGAACAGCTTTCAGAATTATAGGAACAGCTAATCAAAAGCTTTGTCACTAGTTTCTATCATTGGGCACCTTGGAAGCCCAGGACTGAGTGTCCCATATCTTCAAATTCTCATGATTTCAACTTTGGTAGTCCATTCCTTTTAGAGCAACTGCATAACCTCTATATCACTTGTCTATGTACATTAAACCATTTAATGAGAGAAAACATGCTCATCTCAGTCTGGCTTTCTCAAGCAGCAGCTGGGTGCAAGCAATGGAACAACAACAAGAGATAAGCCCTTAGACAGTGTATGACTGCTGAATTGTGTTGACATCCAAGCCTTTCAATCGCACCACTGATTCTACATGGCCCTTCAAGGTGTTCACTTCTCTTAACCTGCAGCACCCTCAAAATTGCATCAGTTCTTGCAAATCCACACCATAGTAGACATTGACAACAACCTACTGTCTCTGTGTATGCTGCTGAGAGCAACACAACTACTGACGCAACCTTCATCACATGGTAATGGCTCATGTGCAGTGTTGTCAAATATTGGTAGAAAGGTAATCAAGAATCTTGTACAATGAGCAGTATGAGGAAAGAAGCATGTTCAGAAGCACCAGAAGACAGGGAGGCAATATTGAATGGAGGATGAACCTGGCAATCTCAGCACGTCTCTTAGCCTGATCAGCCATATCACCAAGGGTCTCCTTGGAGCCCATGGCAGTACCTGTCTCCACCCCAGGTGGATGAAGACCATGCAAAGTTCGTTGTGCTGTGGCCCACTGTGCCTCACGGACTCCTTTGCCAAAATCCTTATGGTGTGTAAAGGCAGTCTGCACCCATGATTCAACTTGCATGTAAAACTTTAGGTTTCATGTCCAAACAAAAGTCTCTTTCATTACTGTTAGGAGGGGCTCTGGCTCATGCTTCATCATTATACATAATTTGTTGCTGTTTCCACACAAACATGTCTTGAGTGAAATTCCATGAAGGCAAGACTGTAAATACACATACATAATCTGCAGTTTCTTTCAGATTCTATCAGAAAATGCAACAGTACCTTGCTATTCAGCATGTTATCCCATGCCCTCCCACTTAGGATATACCGAGTTGCAAACTTGATTATGTCAAGGGGAATATAGAATACAAGGCTGTAAAGCCAAATGACTCCGGCCCATCCCCACCCAATGCCTCGGATATTGGCAAAACCCCATGTTGCATACACTGCAATGAATGTTGCTATCTGCAGTCCTATTCCCATTGGAACCCATCAGATATCCGAACATCTGCATCTCATCTGAACAAAACCTGGCCAGTCTCTATGGGGAAAAGTACAATAAAATCTCCTCCAAACCCTAAAAGAAAACCCAAGATAGATAAAAATGCAGAAAGTCAAAAGTAACCAGAATTACCCACCAGTTGAGCAATCATAAAGGCACTCATGAGCAAGAGGCCAGGTCGCTCGAGAAATGACCAACTGCGAGACCGGGTCACAAAAATGAGGGCCTGGCTCACGATACTGACTTGCAAATACACAGCAGATGTCATCTGGCTATTGCTGTACCCAATGTTCCGTACATGGAAGTGGCTCTGCATTCATCCCACAGTAATACTCACATCATGACACTAATCACAAAACTCTTGGTCCATGTCAATCACAAGCAATTCAGAACAAGATTAACCTGATCCCAAGTGTTTAGAGTAACAGTACAGTTGTCAACAGTCCACTTTAACTGCAAATTGAATAATATCTGTGATCAATCAAATGTTGTGAGTGTCTAGAATTGGTTCTCATACTGGGAAGAAGTTGGTTTTATGAATAGCCCAGAAGAATATGACAGTCATCATTGCTAGGTAGCCTCCGAGGACTACTCCAGTTGCAAAAATCTCTCTTAGCTTCCAGCTATCAGGTGATGGAGAAGGTTTTACTCGATCTTTTGAGATAGTCATGATTGTACCTGCACCCAAAAAAATTTACCAGCAGTTAAACACCATAATTTTAAGTGTTTCCACCTAATGCTGGACCATGGAAAGTTCCAACCAAGAAAACTAACAAAACAGTGTCAAGGATACATAGCTCCACAAAGTATAGTGTCTCAATTCTGGAGTGAATGTTAGAATCCATATTGTTGTAGATGGTAATTCTCAGTGTACATGGAGACTCACCATCATTGAGGATAGCAATGATGAGCACCATGAAAGGAGAAAAGTCAAACTGCCAGATCAATGCGAGCAGCAAAAATCCTAGCTGAAACCCCACAGGTAATGTTATCTCACAGGGCCAACACCAGGAAGTACATTGAACACATCAGATGGCTACAGTAATCTCTTTCTCACTCAACAAGTGTCACAGGTCACAAGAAAAATTGGTGCAACATAGTATCAACTATCTCAAAAATGATGAAGGCCATTAAGCTGAGGATAAAGAAATACAGTCAAAACTAACAACACAAAAACCCAGCTATATGTTTAGAAAAACAGCCAAAAGCAACATTATGACTCTTGAGTTCCAGTAAATGTACTTACCACAATACGGATAGTGATAGAAACAGCATATATCTGCAACAAAATTGAATCCCAACATCATTGCAGCTTAGTTACAGAATAAGGTTGATAATCTTCATAACGGAAGCCAGAACTGTCATGACATTTACTTTATTTGTTATGGGACCTGTTCATTTACCGTATAGTTCTTCATACGCTGGAAGATGGCACGACTTGTCAGCACAGCACTAATAATGACACTGAGGCCTGGTTCTGTGAGGACAATGTCTGAAGCACTCCGAGCAGCATCTGTAGCATCTGCAACTGCGATACCTATGTCAGCTTTCTTCAATGCTGGTGCATCATTGACACCATCACCTGTCATTCCACAAATATGCTTCCTGTCTTGCAAGCGCTTCACGATTTCATACTTGTGCTCTGCACATACAGTAATAACCTTACTTCAGCACAATCTTGAGATGTTACTGGAAGCTTAGATGGCATTGTGAAACAAAAGCTCTATAATCGAATCTCATTTCAACTAAATGCTGAATTCAAACAACCTGTATTAATCAGACCTGCCTGAAATGAGTAACAAGGATAACACTTCTACATTGACCTCATGAACAATGAGCATGTACTCTGCAGTTGGCACAAAAACCATAGTGAAGATTCAGTATATAATGACCTGGAAAGACACCAGCAAAACCATCTGCCTTCTCAATGAGCTCATCGACAGGCAAGGCAGCAAGAGATTCATCCTTGTTCTGTCCCAGCAGGGAAGATGAGGGGTACATGTTGGTACCCATCCCCAGCCGACGGCCTGTCTCCTTTCCAATTGCCAGTTGGTCACCTGCAATGTAGTTACATCAGTTTTTTTTTACTCGCAGCTTTGTGAGTCAAGGTCACACTGACACTGAGTTTGAAAAGATGCACATTAAAACCACAGCAACCAATTGTTTCCAACTTCAAAGTGTCTGCACACAACATAGGCAAACACATGGCTGTTAGCAGATCCAAGCTGTCCCAATTACCTGTAATCATTTTGACATTCACTCCAAGGTCGAGAGCACGGCGAATAGTCTCAGCACTGTCATGGCGAGGTGGGTCAAAGAGAGGTAACAACCCACAAAATTCCCAAGGACCTCCTGCACTTTCTTTGCTTTGGTCTGGAACTTCCTGTATTGTTGACAGTTCACCATGATTCAAATCCGGACCACAATTGCTGATTCCAAGACGGATAGCTCAAGTAGTGAAAGCTAGTTTCCTTCAGAGTCAAGAACTCTTCACACTTGGATTTCAATGTAGCAAAAGAGTATTTGTCTTCATCATTATTCTGGACGGTGACTGTCTATTTTCCATATGCATATTGAGGATGGAAACAAGTGGTACAGCTAAAACTGCTATTTGTGCAGACCCAAGACTTCAAAATTGTGGCATAGAGATGGACATACTATGTTGTGAAGAAGAACATAGTGGTAACTAGGATAATAAAACACGGAGCATCGAGAGCACTTGCCTGTCTGGCAACACCCAATGACCTAAGTCCTCGCTCTGCAAATTTGTCAATTATAGAATGTACCCTCACAGCAATCTCTGCTTTGTTGTGTGCCAGGGACAATATCTGCAAATCCAGAAACCACTCACCAACATGGTTTTTAAGCAGGGAATAAAAGACCTGCACACTACGAAGGTATTTCTCTTCAAAGTTTTTCTATTATTTACATTACATCATTAAAAAATTGCTTAATGATTGACCTGCAAACATTTTTTTGACAGGACATCACATTGCCAAACTCTTCCCAATTTCACAGGAAATGGCAATGTTTATGGTTTGTCATGTGATAGATAATCAATTGTCAGGCAGGGGTACACCAAGAACATTATAGATATCAACTTTGTATAGAAGATACTTCTGTTCATCTTGCCACATTCTTTTCTGAGTGTTTTCAATATCTGCATAGAAAAAACCATGCCAGTGATATAATTGACTGAACTGCAGGCAATATATGTTGGAAGTTCCAGATACAGAAGGAGCATAGCAGCACCTGTTCAGGAGCACCTTTACTTGCACGATACCACTTCCCATCAGCACTATCAATGTAAGTTATAGCTGTCCGCTTGTCTACTGGGTTGAATGGGAGGAAATGAACTTCTGTTATATTTGCACGTGCCTGCCAATAATCACAGATACATAAACTTAATCAAATGGCTCTTTGCAGAAACAACAATTAGAAGCCACCTGGTCCCTCTCTCCTCCATTTGTTTCACAGATAGGAAGTCAAAGCTCTTACCTCTTTGGGATCAGCCAACATACCAACAATGGCTGCATCAATGGCATCTTGATTTTCAAGCCTGGATGCTCTAGCTGCTAGCAAGCACACCATATCTTTGTCAATTCCTCTGCTAAATACCTGCAATTCATTGTCACAACAGAGTTCAGCACCAGACACAAGATGACACATGTTATTGTGAGAAAAAACATCATCAACACCAAAACCCATGCAGATCCCATAACACAACAGCCATGTCTGGTGCTGTGTTAAACAAACAGAACACCTTTTTCACAGTGCAAAATTTGGAATGACACTTGTGCAACAGTAACAAAAATTCCCAATCTCAGTTCTAAGCATTACCTCAACAAGGTTTCTATCAACTGTCAGTTTGTTCAATGTAAGAGTTCCTGTCTTGTCACTGCAAAGCACGTCCATTCCAGCCATCTCCTCAATAGCAGTCATACGTTTCGTAATAGCACCCTGATCCAAACAATAGTTTCATGTCCATTAAAAACCTACCATCACTGGAATTAGCAAGGTTTATGTGCCCTGGCCCACACATGCAATATTGACCTGGTTGAATAGCAAAGATAAGAATGTGTGAGAAGAAAACCAGAACCTGTTGTGAGAGTCTGTGCGAACCAATGGCCATGGTGACAGAAAGCACAGTGGGCATAGCAATAGGGATGCCACCAATGAGCAACACCAATAGGTTGTTGATTCCATCACGGTAGTTGCGCTTCTGGATCGCATACATAACAATAATTTCGATAATAATACCTATGGCAATTGAAACTATGCAGAAATTCCCAATTGCTGTAAGGACCTGCAAAATCCGATGAAAGTTTGATGACTATGCTTGCATATCCAAGATAGGGAAAGGAGACATACAGAGAACAGAGAAAACAGAGATGAAAAATGATAGCTGAAGAAGTAGCACCCAGAAAGTGACAGAACCTTCTGGAAATGGCCAACATTGTTGGTTGAATCAACCAAGTGAGCAGCTTTTCCAAAAAAGGTGTGCACACCGGTAGCAATGATGACAGCTTCAATCTCTCCTTGCTTACATGTAGATCCAGAAAACACCTCATCTCCCGGCTTCTTTGTGGCTGGCATTGACTCCCCTGTCAGTGCAGACTGGCCAAGCAAGGACCATCATCAATCCAGAATGTCTGGGAACACCCCTCTAAGATAACAAATAAATGCACAACTTGCTGCCATCAAAAACAAATTTTTTTGGTGTGCTGTTGAGTCCAGTCCAAATTGGACGGGCCTTGTTAGCAGGCAGCATTCAGTTTCATCATCTGGAAATTACAGAATTGATTCAAGGACTCAGCCCAATGCACAACTAGAGACTTTGGATTCTGAAGAAGTCTGAATCATCACAAAGAAGATTTTGTGGGGTCACCTGGTCAATTTTCAAAGGATCTCCATCAAGGAGACGAGCATCAGCAGGGATGATGTCACCCAATTTGATGCTGATGATATCTCCAGGTACTAAGATCACAGCTTCCTGCTCACTCCACCTCCCATCACGTAGCACCTGACAGCAAACAAAATCACAGCAACATCACTACCATGGTGAGAGCAAAGACATGAAAAGAGGATTAAGAACCTCATACTCGTCAACTGCATGGAAACAATTAATCTCACATAGCAAAAGAATTGATCCACATGGCTGAGGGACCACACACCCATGGTAGAGAGCCTCATCTTTCCTGATACTCCATGTTTATGTTTGACCAGCTCAGTTCACAACACCTTAGTTAATATTTTCTTCTGGTGCAGCTCAAATGAAAAGGCCAGAAAGGAAGGCCAGACCTTAGTCTTTGGTGCAAGATGAGCCATGAGGGCAGCTGCTGCATTCCCAGCATTGTTCTCCTCAATGAAACTAATGGTGGAGTTCACAAGCAGCAAGACAAGGATTCCCAGAAAATCTTCCCAATCTGGTGGCCGGCCCTACAGACAAAATTCAAAATAAATGCTCAGTAGGTCCAAACTGAAGAAGTGGCCCAGAAGAAAACATAGTGACCTTAAATTTTGCCTGTGTAATTCAACACACCTTCCGGGACAGAACATTTTGAACTTCAATTCAGGAATCTTATGAAATGGAAGGTACCTGTTTTCAGATACCTGTTCGATACCTTCAAATAGGTACCTTCCATTTTGTAAGATTCCTGAAATTAAAAAAGTTCATGTTAGGGAAGGAACCCCTTTGAGGGTGTTCCTGGATTTAAGGGACCGGCTGAGGCCAAATACCCAGAACACCCAAAAGGGGTTCCTTCCCCTAATATACTACTTAGAAAAGCAGCAAATTGATAAGTGAAGAAGAAGAGGTTGGGCATACTTGTCCATTGGCCAACACAATAGCCATCAATGCAGCAGACTCCATAACCCATGACAATGGATTCCACATGAAACCCAGAAACTTGAGAATCTTGTTTTCCTGCACAAGATAAATCAACACCAACAGTCCAAGAAATTCAGCACAGTTCAGTCTGATCCGGACAGTCATGATCTCAAGGTGCTGCTTTTGCACTCAACAGGGGTGTGATCCCACCAAAGCAAAGAAAAAGTTTGCAGCAGCAATGTTCACAAGACCGTTACCTTCTTCTCCTCCAGCTTGTTTGAGCCAAAGATGGCGAGTCGATTGTTGCCCTCTTCTGTGGTGAGGCCCTCCTTGCTACACCTGAGCTGGGAAAATACCTCCTCAACCGGGATGTGTTCCTATTCCCATCCCGGTGCAAGAAAGGTTGATCAAACAACAACACACACAGCATGCACAGAACTGGCACATATATTCTCTCGTTTTTTCCTCTCTCTCTCTCTCAATCGTCATTCCTTCCTGTCTTCTCCTATCTGGTAGAAATCTGCTGGCTCTGTGAGCTTGCTTGCGTCGGCTAGATTCTCGTCCACATCCTTCTCATATCCCTGAGCGTCGTCAATTGATCTTTTTTCTCTGGTATGTTTCACTAACAGCATACTGATTTCTACGACTCCCTAGTACATTTCCAGCAAAAAAAATCTGAATTATTCTTCAACTGCTTTACGAATCTGGCTTTCCCGCTTTGTATTTATTTGTTTCACGTTCGTATTGCGGGGTTTTTTTTTCCCAGCCTCCCCTGCAATTGTGAAACCTTCAGGAACTAAATCCAGAGAAACTCTCTGGAGCACTATACGTGACAGGATCTCTAATCTCCTCCGAATTTTGCTTTTTCCTGGCCAGCACAGAAAAAAGATATGTCGCTCCCCAGGCTGCTACTTTGTGTACGTATATCTATCTCTCTTCACAAACTCGATGCATGACCAAAAATTCCCAAAAAGACAACCAAAAACAAAGAAAAAAAACGGAACAAACCATTATCTCTAACGTTGTAGTACCGAAACTGCAATTCCACACATTCGAGCTTCAAAACTGAACTCAACCTTCTTAAGGCTATTGATTTTCCCCCGAACTTTCTCGAAGACGGAAGCTCACATGCACGCGAATGACCGTCAATGTAATACAGGAAAAGCAAAGAATTACGTACTCTTTCCTCTACCCCGAATCGATGCAACGAATACAGAAACAAGACGCAAGAGACGCAGCAGTAGGAGTAAAAGAGGCCTCAAGAGCTAATCAATTCCAAATCAATCAATCGATCTATCTTAATTCCTTGATGTTTCTTTCTTGTATTTCTTCCCTCCTGCTGCTGGCGACACTAGTGGATTGGCAGCAGCACGAGGATTAGAGAGAACAAGCCGTTACTTACCAAATCGACACTCTCACTGTTGACATCTTGCAAGCTGGCGACGTTCTTGGCACCGTTATTGTCAGCTTGAGCCGCCATTGCAAGAAGGACCTGTGTCGTACTCCAGATTCAACGACCGAGAGCTTGCAACGCCCCTCCCCCACCCCGGGCTACTCCTCCTCTTGTTGTTGCTGCTGGTGGTGGCTACAGCACCAACGCAATCTCTTCTCCTATCATTTTGCCTCGAGCGGCTGCTGCTGCTCTTGTAAGAATTCCGCCGCAGCCGGGAATGCAGCAGCAGCAGCTGCCCAATGTGCCTACTCCTGTGCGCCTGCGCGCTGCCAGTGTGTATGCGGCGCTGCTGCGCCTATTTGGGTGCTTCCGCGTACGCAACTTTCACCCGCGCTTTCTTGCATCACCCGACCCGACCCGACCCGACCGACCCAAGTTCTTGTTACCTACTACTAGGTATGATTTTTTTCTCCTCCCTTCCACCCATCTTTTACTGTTGTTACTTTCCACCCACCTGTTTTGACTGGCTATAAGACAATTAATCTCCCTCTTTTAGTAATAAGATTTTTCATCTACCTTTATTTTATTTTACCTCTCCTACTTTTTGTGTATTTACTATTTACTCTCCCTTTTTTACTGCTGTTACTTTTCACCCACCTGCTTTGACTGGCTAAGACAATTAATTTCCCTTTTTTTTTTAAAACGATTTTCCCTTTTTTAAGTACTAAGCTTTTTCATCAACCTTTTTTTACCACAGCTACTTTTTGTGTATTTGTTATTTACTTTACTGAGTCCGGAATTGAAACCTTTTACACATCTATTTTTACCTCTAGTCCATTTTACCCTTAACTTTTTTTTTCTTATGCCCTGACTCGTTTTCCCCCTTTTACCATAGTACCTCATTACTATTACTTTGGTGCACAAATTATATTACATTTGAGAAATTTCGACATTTTCAACAAATTAATTTTTTCAAAGTGATTTTCTTTTAGGGTGGAAGAAAATGAAGATTTTTTTGAAATATTTGGAAAGTTTCTGTTTTTTGAAAATTTGAAATTTTATTTTTATTGTTCCACCGTAAGGTGTTTTTCCAATTTCATGATATTAAGAACACTATTACAAAATGTGGGTGCACTTCATTAGTACTCCATGTTCATTGGACCAACAAATTCATTAGATTCTCACTGGGTCTCGTTTGATGGGACGAGGGAATTCACTCATGATCCAATGAAAGCAT
>Ga0209208_10006308_pt1 | contig 16353 bp, 21 predicted proteins | sample S1TSphfallax_3_FD_187694 | JGI IMG/M metagenome (GOLD analysis project Ga0209208, IMG submission 187694) | Host-associated microbial communities from peat moss isolated from Minnesota, USA - S1T2_Fd - Sphagnum fallax MG (SPAdes) (version 2) | ecosystem: Host-associated > Plants > Peat moss >...
AACCGATCTGCAAACGACAAGATCAGCCATCAAGTTTACTCCCAGCTGACAGGTCTAGAGAGAGTCTTATCAGGAACAGGTGGCAACGGTGTGTTTTTGTTTTTCCTCTGTCTTCCTCTCATCAGAGTAGAGTTAGGTACCTCTTATTGTTTGCCTTGTGTGTTGTTGTGCTAAATCTTTGTGGGTTTCAGAAGACATCTATCTTTTGTTGCCGATAATAATAAATCTCCAACAACAAACAACAACAATCCTTTGTGGGTTGTGAGAATTCTTCTGCTTCTTCTTCTTCTTTTTCTTCTTCTTCAAGCGATCCATCAACACCCCATCCACAACAATCACAACGACAAATGATCAAACACCAAAATATGGCTGTCCTCCCAATTGCACAAAAAACTTGTTGGCTACATTCTCTTGGTACTATCTCTTGCTTGCTTGTTGGCTACAATCTCTGGCTTGCTTGCTTGCTTGTTGGGTACTAACTCTTGGTACAATCTCTTGCTTGCTTGCTTGCTTGTTGGTTACAAGCTCTTGGTACAATAATCTCTTGCTTGCTTGCCTGTTTGTTGGGTACAGTCTTGTGATGCTTTCTTGATGTATATACATGCACATGTCGTGCTGCACATACAGTCCATTGCTAAGATGTTCGTCATCAATCAACAAACGACACAAGCAGCATGACATTGTCTAAATGATTGTCGTCTCTTGTGTTGTCTGACTCCTGAGTCCTTCTTCGACAAATCCCCATTTCATTTTTGGGGTGGACCACCCAAAGAGACAGTTTGTGCATCACCGTCATCACTGTCATCATCTTGTGAATGTCTTTGGTTGGCAACTTTCCAGAGTACCAAATTTTCTCACGCACGTTTTTTGGCAATTCCTCAAGTTTTGGTTTGACTTTTCGATTCTGTGGTCATTCAAATTTCATTCTCTGTTGGGTTGACGATTGTGACGACCACCATCACCCATTTGGCTTGGCAAAACCTTGAGACAGAACAAGGCAAACACAAGTCAACCCTGGTACATATTTCCTCAAACTTCTCACATTCCCCCTTCTTCCTCATAACCAAGTCTGAAGGGTTCCTCATCTTTCTTTCAAGGGGTTTTTGTCTTTCAAGTTTCAAGAAGTTTTCTTCCTCTTTGAAGGTTGTTCCTCTTTCTTTGAAGAAGAGTTCATGGTTCAAGTAAAGTAGATTGCAAAATGATCAATCACATTGCCTTCAACACAAGTCTCTAAGTGCTTGTCATGCCACAATCTGCAAGCTGCCTCTTTCCGAACTTGCTTTGAAGGGCAGACAACACTTTCTGTCTTCACATAAAATTTCACTCCACAGTCAGCCACTTCTTCAGATGGAAAGAAAGTGACTGAAAAGCAGAGGAGCTTGGTGAAGAAGGACCAGGGAGTTTGTTGAAGACCCTGATTTTATACCTTAGTTTTGGGCATTGAAGCTTCTTCCTGTGGGGCTGTGTTTTTTCCTTACGACTGAAATCACTGGGATTGCAAAACAAACCAAGAACAACAACCATGTACTAAAACTTCCTGTAATCAACAAGAGATGTTGTTCATATCAAGTAGGAGGTGATGAGGAGGATGTGATAAGAGGTTGTGCTTGCTTTCTTAAGTGTCTTCTCTCAATCTCACCTCTGGATTTCCCCGGTGTTAGTGTCAAGTAGGTGATGAGGTCGGACAATGCTTATAGCATGGAACCCTTGAACTTAAATAGTATGCAAACATCATGGTGGAAGCATATGTTCTTTCAGCGAGTTCACTATCTAAACACACATCATGTAAACAAACCCCAAAGTGAGTGGTCATGTAAGCATTGCAAAGAACCGAACATGTTTTGTCATTTATGGATTGAACAAAGGCAAAGACTAATAGAGGAGGAAAAACATACCTATATGGATTGAATGAAGGCAAAGACTTAATAGAGGAGGTAAAACATACCTATATGGATTGAATGAAGGCAAAGACTTAAAAGAGGAGGAAAAAACACATATGGATGAGAACAAAGGTGAAGACTCATTAGAAGCAAAATTGAACAACAAAAGGATGATCACCGGGACTTGGAAATTTGTGAGCTGGTGATTGCATTTTGATTCCATTTGCACTGACAGAAATATCCACAATTGTATGGTGGTAACTCAACTCACTAACTAGATGCAATGGGATCCAAAACCCCATTTGTACATACTGCACTGACATTGGGCAAGCAACTTCTCTTGCTGCTATACCAATCGAATTTAGAGATTTTACTACCAAGACCACTTGTGTAGGAAAACACTGGATGTGCACCTCCTAATGAATTGTGTCTTCCCTTCTATTTGTGACACTAATTGAATTGTGTGATTTACAGTGACTTACAAAGGTTGAGATCTACCCACATTATCTACTTACAGAGGTTGACATTTACCCATATCATCTACTTGCTTGACAGAAATTTCTTCAATTTCTTTCAAGGTTTGGATTCAAATTTGTGGGTAGATGAAGGATTTTAGTTTGAGGCCTCAGGATTTTGTGCTAAATTTATGATTGATGGGTTTTTCCAGGGCTTCAAATTTGGGGGGATTTAGGACTTTAAGAGAAGTGTAAGTGTCTATTCCTCCTCCTCTTGAGTTCTTCCATTGGCTAAGCTCAAGAAAACTTGTTCAAGTGTGCTTTGGCTCACGTTATAATCTTCTAACCCTAATCTATCTTTCTCTCTCTCTAATGCACTGAATGCTAGTGACAAGGAAAAGTCCTTCATGGGAAGACAATATTTGACTCTTGTTCCATGCTCCTCTTCAAGTCTTGCACCTGGAAATGTCAGCAACATAAATTGTTGTAGAGCTGGTATGGCTTCACGGTTTTTACATCTTAGCTCCACTGTATAACCTGCTCAAAAGAGAAACAAAACCGCACAACGCCCACTGCACCTCATGACTTCTGACTTCTCTTTAACAAACGATTTTCCAACTGTCTTACCACTAAGCACCTTACAGTGGGGACCTATTTTCTAATCAAAACATGAATGAGTTCCAGAGCACAAAATGTGCATGAGGTGCAATTCATTTCGTGTTTGTGCTTTGGGCTTGGAGTTCTGTAGTTAGATACAGGTGAGTTCATTTTGTAACACCAAAGGTCTAGTAGTGCATGACAAAAAGGCTCAGAAAGTGCCAGAAAGCACTGAATACTCTTGGTAATGAATAGATAGAGTGTAGGTACCTTGGCCAAACCGTGATTTGACATGTTGAATGGAGCCAAGGCACACAAAGGTGCCAGCGACCATGACCCCAACGCGCCCACATAGAGCCTCACATTCCTCCATGCTATGAGTTGTGAGTACCACACTCATGTCACGCTCTGAGACCGAGTCTGTTATCAAATTCCACATCCCTCTCCTTGAGACTGGATCCATCCCGCTACTTGGCTCATCCAAAAACACAACTGCCGGATCTCCCACCTGCGCACCAATCCTCCTCACTCTCATTTAGACAATAATTTCCAATAAAATAACAATGATTTAAAAAAGGGTCAATTTGTCAAAGAACTAGTTACTGGGCAGGTTCAACAAGTTTTTGTGTGAGCACCATGCAACCTACCAGTGCAATTGCAAGTGCAAGTTTGCGCTTATTGCCACCACTATAAGATCCAGCCACACGATCCACATAATTTTGTAGTCCTACAGCTTGCACCAAAGAGTTCACAACCTCCTGCACATGTATGCGTGGCACACCTTTCAAGCTAGCATACATGTGCAAATGTTCTCTAGCTGTCATCAAGTCCAGCAATGGATCAAACTGCGGGCAGTAACCCATTTGCCTCCGTGCTGCTGTCAATTGTGTCAGAACTGAGTAGCCATTGATAGATGCATTGCCACTTGTTGGCTTGATATCTCCACTCAAAATTGACAAAGTTGTTGTCTTCCCTGCTCCGTTCACACCTCTGCATCACACCCCCCAACCAAAACTTTCCTTCTTCAGCAGCTTCTCAAGCAAATGCTTTTCCACATTGAATTGTGTATCTAGAAATTTCTAGCTGTACATAAGGAAAAAAAATTCTGATAAAACTTTGAGACTTACAAGAACCCGAAGCATTCGCCTCTGTGGATGCCAATAGAGAGGTCTTTCACTGCTACTTTTGCAATGTCAAGTCCTCGTCCTGGGAAAACTTTCCAAAGGTGCTGCATTATAACAGAATCTCCCTGAGTGAGTCCAGTCTCCACTCTTACCCTTTCATTGCTCACATCTGGATCCTCTCGTCTTGATGGTGATGCCTCTGCACACCCAACAACAATGTGAATTTCAAAATATTAGAAGCAGACCGACCTGAACATAACAATTGCACACCAAGAATCTAACAGCACATGATGGCGTAACCCCTTGATGGAAAGATAGCCTTGAACTGCAAGGATGCCGAATATACAAAATCAAAGTAAGAAAAAACAAAATCTGTGAAGAGGAGGAATCTGTGAAGACTAACCTGGTGCCAGTGGAGCAAATACTGCAGATGTGATAGCACTGGAAGAAGATATGTATGTTTGCATGGAACGCCAGAGCCATAGTGGTATATCATTTTCAATGAGAAGTGTCAACAAAAGGTACCCGAAAGCTTCAGCTGCCATCCATGTCAAAGGACGCCCCAATACATCCCAAGTATATGGATTTGATGGCCGTCCAGACACAGTGCTCTCAAGGTCTAATGCTGATAAGCTCACAAGCCCTCTTCCCAAATGAAAAGGCGGGAAAGGCTTATACAAATACATCAGCTTCTCGTTCAAAGCCTGCAAAAGCACAGAATCAATCATCAAAAGAAACTGGGAAGAACAGCCTATGTGATTAGTAGTCCTGATTCGTATGAAAGGAGAATTTTTGTGCCCCTCATGTGCTGGGTTAGGAGCATCATTTGCTAGAAAAAGCAATCACTCAATCCTCAAACCTTGAACCTCATACCCAAAATACTCATAACATGGTGAAGTACTAGGATTAGTACCTTTGTCTCATCAAGTGCACCCATTACAAGACTCCCAACAACCATGGCAAATCCTGTCACAAAATGTATTCCAGCAATTGCCACCTACATAACACAAGGTGGTCAAGAACTAGCAACCAAAACAAGCAAGTACACTTCATGTGAGACTTGAAAAGCATTCAAAATGCATTTATTGTTGATCACAACTAATTTGACTACTGACTTGGAAAAGAAGATCCTGCCAAATTCATGCTTAATGAATAGACATATCAAAACTAAAAGGACCCCTAAGGAGGAGGAGGAGGAGGTCAGCATTGAATCAAGAGGTCAGATAACAATGATAGTCTACCTGTGCATTGGCATGGTTGGAGAAGGCGAATGAGTAGCAATATGTCAAAGGTATAACAGATGCCCCAAATGACATCAGAAGTGCAAGAACAGCACCTACTTTAGTCCATGAGCCAATGAAAGATTGATCTTGGTATGCCACAAATACCAACATTGTAATTGCAACTATCACTGTGTACATGATCATATCCCATGTGTATGTTGCCACCCAATACGCAATTCTGCTTCCTCCACTCACAATCTACAAAACCCACCCAAAAAATCCAAATTTTTCAGATCAAGCAACAAAATGAATCAAGACACCCATGATAAAACTGCACGATGAAACCCACCACAAGAACAAAACGTCCATGATAAAACTGCATGACACATTTTGGAAGAAAATTTGTATCCAAAAACAAATTCCAAAGAGAAATCATAGCAATGACAAAGATGAAGGTTTGTTGGTAGTGTTGGTGTTGATAAAAACTTTTTACCTGAAGAAGCTTGGCTTTGACAATGCGTTCACGCACAACAAACACAGCAAAGCTGGCGGCAAGATAACAAAAGGGAATGAGTATGAAAAGAGCAGCCAAGACAGTCAACACTGTCTGTAACTTGAGGGATTCATTTTTGGTAAGGGGGAGTGGATGGCTTGAAACAAGGAAGGAAGTGGAATTATTTTTCACAGCTGCTTGGAGCCGAGCTTGTGCAAGCTCTTGAATCAAAGCTGGAAGTGAATGGTCAGAGGTCGTATTGAAGAGGAAGGTGATTTGAGAAACCACACCATTCCCGCTCTCTGTTTGCAAGAGTTTCTTCATGGTTTCATTCACATCAAAAGATTTCCAATTACTTGATGCCTTTGTTCTATTTAGAACCTTTTGGAGTTGTGTCCAGTTGAAATTACGTAAAGCAGATGTGTTGAGTTGTGGCCATAATGTATCATTAAACACAAGAGCACCTGCAAGAGACCCATACATATTGAAACCAAAGAATTAGGTTTTCTACTTGCACCAAATGTACCCAAAACAATATTCCAATAGATCTACAATTTTGCAATGCATGGGTCAAAGAGGAAAACAAACTCAAAGATTTCAAGTCCAATCAATGCAATTGTGATGACATGTGGGTCAAGTGGAAAAACAGAATCAAAAATTTTGCTCTTAACTTGAGAGAATTGATGCTTACCAAACCGAGCAGGTTTGAGCGAATAAGTCTCAAGGAGTTGCTCACTCAATTGCACGCTGTTCTTCAACCCAATGTCTTGTGCATAATATTCAAGGTACTCATTTCCGTGCAAAAGGGACAAAGCATCATCACTGTGAGGTGCTCCAACCACCACAGGAACGATGGTCTTCAAAGGTGAATCCTTGTTGCTTGTGGGTGCATACATCCTGAAGTTGAGCATCAGTTCGGGACCCGCAGGATCAATGTTGAGCTTCAAAATCAGCATTACAAACGAGATGACTACAACTGGAAGCAGCACCGAATTCATTAAACCCTGCCAAGAAAACACATAAATTTTGTTAGTTCATTGCTGAGAGACAAGAGCACACACTAAGATCCAATTATGGCAATGGAAATTCCCAGTGATGCACTAATTTCAAAAATTAGCAAGGAATGAAAGATTCGAGCACCTTAAGATCGCGCCTTGCAATTAGCACACGCTTCTTGAACATCTCAAAAAATGCTCGTAGAAAGCTGCTCTCACTCGATTTCCTGGAATAGCTGAATCCTTGCACTGGAATCACAACATTGTGTCCATTCTGGTGGGTATAAGAGGTACCGTTATAAACAATTCCATTCAGTTTTGGTTCTCCATTTCCATTCTCTGCTGCAATTTGATGGCCATTGATGCCATTGATGCCATGCCCATTCTGTGCTCTGACTTCATGGCCATTGATGCCATTGATGCCATACCCATTCTGTCCTGCAACTTGATGGCCATTGACACCATACCCATTCTGTGCTACAATTTGATGGCCATTGCTTACTTGCACTGGAGTTTCATGAATATGGATTTGGCTTTCACCACCCTCTTGAATTGTGTTGACGGCTTTGTCCAAAGAGAAGACATTGCCTTGGTTTTTTGATGTTTGATCATCAACAGCCAAGCTAAGGAAAACTTCCTCTAAAGTTGTCATGGAAACACCATATCCACTGATGTGAAGAGCCTCTTTCTGCTGCTCAAGCTCTTGAAACAATTGGGCAAACGCAGCCTTGTTTGTGAAGGGTAATTGGAATGTCATCTCTCCTCCTGCTGAGCTTAACAAGACAGCTTCAGGCACATGTCTTTGCACCAAGTCTGAGACCACTGAATCATTGCAAGCAATGCTACTCCGTGTCATGCTCAGATTATACCCAACTCCAAATTTCGCCTGACATCCCATACATGCATGTGCCCCAAACATCTTCCACAATTAGAGTACTACCAAAGTGCAGAATCCAAAGGACATAACAGCAATCTCCAAAGGAAAAAGAAAATTTTGGAAATGTAAAAGATCATTATTTCCTCCTTTATATCTCCTCTCTACTACCAAGCCACCTACCTACCTTGAGAAACAAGCTGCTGCCACAGCATCTGAGACGACCTTCACTCATGATGGCAATGCGGTCACAAAGAAGATCAGCTTCATCCATGTAATGGGTGGTGAGGACAATAGCACGGCCGGCTTTAAACCTTTGCAGCAATTCCCAAACACTTCGCCTCGATTGTGGGTCTAACCCTGACGTTGGCTCATCAAGAAACACCACCCTTGAACCTCCTATCATTGCAAGACCCATCTGAAAAAAAACCGATTCCAACAAGCACCAAACACACATACATATATTGAGATCAATTTATGTATTCCATTTCCATGGAAATTGAGAATTTTTTTGAGTGAGATTTGACAACTTCCTAGCTAACTCAAGAACTGATTGGTGATGAATTTGAGAGTTGAGTTGATGAAAAATTATTATTATAGCACTTACCTGAAGCTTTCGTTTCATGCCACCAGAGAGATTAGAGGCTTGTGCATGAAGCTTGTCTTGTAATCCCAATCTTGTTACCATGTCTTGGACTTCTCCATCTACATAGAGCTTTGGAACTCCTTTCAAAGAAGCAAAAAGCTCAAGGTGTTCCTTGACTGTCAAGTAATTGAAAAGCACATTCTGTTGTGGACATACGCCTATTGTCCTGTGCATAATTTCCAACCCCAAATTGAAACATCCACCCACCCACACAATCGATCATGAGAATTAAAACAATAAAGTTTTCTCCTTCCTCTTGCAATCTCACCTCACCAACTGCATTACAAAAAATGGTCCAACAAAAACACCAAATGTATATATATATATATATATATATATAGAGAGAGAGAGAGAGAGAGAGCTTGAAGTTATATTGCAATAGAAACTGAGAATTTCTTTTGTGAGATTTGTCAACCCAAAGGTGCAAATGGAAAAAAAGGAGAAATTAGTTCAAACCTTCGGATGTTGTTCATGTCTTGGCGAATGCTGTGACCCCAAATAAGTGCATCACCGGATGAGGGTCGAATGAGACCTGTAAGCATGGAGATAGTAGTTGACTTGCCTGCTCCATTGTGACCCAACAAAGCTGTGATATGATCCTCATATAAATCCAATGTAAGACCTTCAACCGCAACTTTCCCACCCGAATACACTTTGCGCAAGTCACGAATCTGCACTGCAGGTTGTTGATGATGCCCATTGGATAAATAAGGCTCAATATTGTTGTTGTTGTCATTGTTGGTATGTGAGTTTTCCTCCTCATCTGCATGAAGTCTCTGCATTAACAACAAAGTGAATTTTTTTCATTGTCAGAAAACTCACATGGGCCTGATCCTCACCAACAGCAACACCTGGAACAATTCATTAAACGTAACCCAATTGATCTTTGCATCAAACACATACTAATTAGGCAAGAATGTGCTTGAGAACAAACAAGCACTTCATTAATCACCCATTCATCAGCTTCAAATTCTAGTTTCTGCAAGTGCCAAAATGTGATACATATATTGAACCTTATATTGTGCTGTTGCCATGTCCTTGCGATTGCTCCACCAGTAAGAAGGTGAAAAGAGAAACCACGGTGATCGTACTGCACCAAATTCTGATGGCAAAATTTGCTCCAAGTACCTGAAATGTTTGTTTTTTTTTCCACCCAGGAAAGATTCATCAATAACATGCTTTCTAAACTTATGGACAATCTAAGAACAAAAAAGATGACCACTTTCTCACAAATGTACATTAGACCCAAGTTTGCAAATTTCAAAGGAATTAGCCAATTGAGGTCAATAAAAGGTTTGGGTGGTTGTTGTTTTGTGTGTTGCTTACCATGCCAATGCAGCATATAAACAAATGTCGATTAGCAAAAGTGCAAGAATGAAGGCCATTGAAAATTTATCTTCCAAGATATTACCCCATGTCATACCAAATCCAGCACCTTCATAATGGCCCACCAAGTCCACTCCTGTGCACATTCACAAACTATTGTTAAAACCTTGAACTTTATGTTTGTGCATGTGCACACTTTCAAATGGAAATCCCAGCTTGCGTTTTGCTCATCAAAAGTGCAAATAGTACCTCAGCTCTGGAAATTATTTAGCTGTAGCAGATTAAATTTTCATAGTACAATTCATTACCTGAACTATAAAAACAATGGTTTTGCACAATAAAAAACGACCCCAAGACTAATTTGAACATTTAGGGGGTGGGAGGAAGAGATTTGTATTGTACCAAAAGTGAATGCTGTAGGCGGAAGTAAAGCAGCAATAGATTTGCCTTGAATTGCTTGCCCACCACTTGCACGAAAGAAGATGTAACGCGGCATAATAGCACCAAAATGTATAAAGGGTGCCACAATTGCTGCAAGCTTAGCTTTTGAAAAGAAGACTGATAAGAAGAAGCCTGTAAGAAAAATCCAAAGATGTTACTATATTGTTGGAAGTGAGTGCATTCAACAATATTAAGACTTGCAATTTGAAAATGCCTCATCTGGATGTAGCACATGGCAGGTGCCAAAGTGAGACAATAGAGAGAGAAAAAAGAATTTACCAAATGAAATCAATGATACTGTGAAAAGGAAGAAGAGCAGAAACAGAATGCTTAGATCACTGCAAAGGAAAAACCAATTTCAAAACAGAAGGTTCGATCAGGTTCTTGGTGTAAAGCAATCAATGGATTTCCTCACTGATGTGGCATTTGGGAAATTAAAATGCAGCTAAATCATCATTGTTGTAGTGATTTCAGTCGCTAGATAAAAAGCTGTGAATAGAGGAACCTCCTCTCAACATAAAAGACAACAATAAGCATCTGAGGGTTAATGCAAGATCGTATGTATGTATGTGGTTAGCAAACTCAAACCTGTGGGGAAAAATAGTGACTGAAAGCAATGAGGAAACTGATAATGAGACCATGAAGAATACTGCCTGCATTCAAAGGAAATCAAGACCCACAATCTGCTTAAAGTCTAACCTTGATGATCATACCGCATGTCAATTCAATTCCAATTTTGGATCTGCTGAAAAAGGGAGTCTTCAAGTTGGAGCAATTATACATGGACTTTTTTGGCAATCTTTGGTCACAGAAAATTCAAGGTGCATAAAAACAACAAGTATTGGACGGTAAAGTGATCGAAGAAGTATTGGGTAGTGTGTGATTGATTGATTGTCTCACGAAAGTCAAACATACCATATATGTCAACAGCCATGATGTTGAAAATACCCACGGTTTCAATCCCATTATATACATAGTCTCTTTTGCTCTCGTCTCCTTCTCCTCAACCAACCCCTGAAATGGGTAGGAAGATTTGTGAGTGGGCTAGATAGCAATGGATTAAACCTTAAAAGCTATGTGTGTCCTATCTCTACAAGAAAGAAAAAACAAAACACTTCAACACAATGAGAAAATGAGGAAATTTGACTCCTCCAACACCCAAAAGATTTAAATTGGCTAACATGAAAGAATTTACTCTGAGTCCTCCTCCCATCTGCATTACCTTGACAAGCATACCCAGTGGATAGAGTGTGGAGAGGCACATCATTAAGCCTAGCATCGGTCCCACCTGCAAAAACCAAGGAAGGAATGTAAAAAATCACAAACTCAACGATTTTGATCGCCTTCTCAAGTTTGTCTTTGAACTGATTACTAGCTTTTCAAGTATCTTTCGTGATACATGCTTCTACCATTTTTAGTATGGCTCCATTCGGGTCAGAATAGATGACGAACCCATGAGAAGTTAACATCATCACAGTGAAGGACTTAACCTCAAATCAACATCAATACCTCTGGGCAAGTAGGCATTTTGTGAACAATTGATCAATCTAATGCAACAGAAACATACCGCCTTGTAGAATTTGTTGCGAGAATGTGCAGGAACTGGAAAAGCCGCACCCCACATCAATCTTTTGTCCAGAACATCATCAGTTTCTTCAGACTTTGGAGCAAGCTTGAAGACATATGAGTTGATAGCATCCTGCTCTCAAGAAACAAATACACAAGAAACCCACCCTATTTCAATCATTTAGAGAAAAACACACCCCAAAAAAAAACCTAATCTTGCATTAATTAGAAAAATCTCTCAAGCTTTTCACTCAGCAAAGTTTCCACAGAAACTGACTCTTTTCAAAGCAATGCTGTACCTGCAAGCTGAGGAAGCCTGAGGTGTAATAGTGTTTGTAGTAAGTAAGAAGCCCAATGCGATGCTTATGAATTGTGCTCCATGTGTGAGGAACAGTCGTAAAATTCATGCGGATTTTGTAGTCTACTTTCCCATTCAAAGGATCCATTTGATTCACAACAACTACAGCCCAAATTGGACTGTCAAACTCTGTATCAAACAATGCTGACTTCACAGCTTCCTGCAAGACATAATCATCATCATCATCATCATCAACCCATGAATTCTCTCAAGTCACAAAAGCAATGTTTTTTCTTCATAAAAACAATGTACTCAAGATCATTATATATATTAGACTAGATCATGTCCACAGATGTGCTTTTTTTTCTCCTGGACCCAAGTTCTTATGATGAGAACATTGGCAATGTAAAGAAAGTTGTCATCTGCACAAACTTTAATAACTCAAAAACAAGATGTGTTTCAGGCTTTTACCTCCTCACTTGCGAAAGTTCCTCCATAGACTTCCCTGAAAAGCTGCAAAACAGGGGAAAGAAAGAAAAAGAAGCAGAGAGGTTAGTAACAATATATACTGATTGCAATAATAATTAATCACGACACCCATCATTCCAACTGAACATAAAGAAGGATCGAAATCAAAACTCGAGATCAGCAAGTGAATGCTTGAACTTATGGCATTTATATTGGAGAAATTCTCAAGATGGAATTTTGGTAATGGCAATTGGATTAGAGCAGCAGCACACTGACCACAACTGAGATTACAGCAAAGTTCTGGACACAAGTCTTATGAAGTACCTCAGTCTCGGATGTCAAATGATTCACAAGTCCCGCAACTTCACTTGAGTTGGGTGCAAATGTAATGCGCCCCAATGAAAGCAAATTTCCAAGCTGCAATTTGGAAAAAGAATTTTCACCTCGCAATTTAGTTAATTAATTCACTAATCAATCAATAACAGTGACAGTCAATTCAGGAATGAGAAAACTGAAAAAAAAAAAGCCCTTGAAAAAACTGGATGTGATTTACTTAAAAACAAAACTTTTTTCCAATTGTTCTTTTTGATGATGAAGAAAAGTGCCTAGTAAGTACCATGTTTCCAAAATGTTGTTGGATGCGGATAGCCTCCTCATATTGTCCATTGTTCACTGCACCCATTTTGATGAATCACACACAAAATCAATCACCCATTTCATGAATCACACACAAAACCAATCACCCATTGCATGAATCACCCACAAAATCAAACAACCATTTCATGAATAACCCACAAATTCAATCACCCATTTCATGAATCGCCACAAAATTCAGTCCTAAAGACCTCAGATCTTCAAAGGGTTGAAATAGATAATATGTCTGTCCATTTTTTCCACTTTTTGCAGTGTGGAAATCTATTACAAATGCCGAAGCACTTTCAGAAACAAGAAGCCAACAACAACTTCACAACAGAGTTGAAAGAATTGTCAACAAAAAACCAATTGAACGGTAGTATGGCAAAATTCAATGAGCAAAAAGAAAAAGAAAAGGAAACCAAAAAAAACAATTAAGTTTTTTTGCAGTACAGGAAAAACACCACCTCACATTCAACACATATTGAAAAGGAATTTCAAGAAACAACATACCGAGGACTTTTTGTATGAGCTTGTGAAGTGCAACAAAGCCGTCGAAAGTAGGTATAGGTAGTGGGCCATGATATTGACTAAATGTGTTAAGAGCATTTGACACTTGTGTACCCGTGTCCATGCACTTCAATGCAAGTGACAACAATACAGGGGACAGAGGAATCGCACTTGTAAATATCTCTTCTTTTTTAAGAAAGTCATCTATTGTCATGTTGCTTGTCGAATTCATTTCTGACATCCAGTTGGTATTATTCATGAAATCTGCTTCTTTGATCAATGCCATTGCCAATGCTAGCTCATCCCATTTAAGGTCCTGCAGCAGCATCAAACCCACCCACCAGATGCTAAGTTCTTCCAAAAGCTCGATGAAGCTTTTTCCATGATCCAAGTTGGGCTCTAGTTCTCTTCTCCAAGATACATGTGTAATTGAAAAAAAATTATAATACAATTTTTTTCTGGCACCCAAAAAAGCTTGATGAACTTTTCAAACTTGATGTTCAAAGAAAAAAACAAGTTTGATGAAGATCTTGACCCAAAAAAAATTTCTTACCTGTATTGAGAGCAATTTCTGTGGTGGGCAGAATTCTAGTAGGCTTCTGGGTGTGAGGTACTCGTCTCTGAAAACGGGAAGAGTTACATTGACTGGAAATTCCATGAAAAAGTGTTCTTCTACGCTCTTTGACCATCCCCACACAATGAGTGACATCATGAGCAACGGACTGATGAGTTCCATCACAGTTTGTACCCATCCCCGCTTCTGCAAGTAAAATGAAGACTTAATTCCAGAAAACACAAAAAAACATAACTGCCAAAACTCAGATACTGCAACAAAACTCCAACTCTTTGCAAATTATTACTCTCAAAACAGGTCCTATAGAATCCACCACAACTGGATTTATACTACCCATTTGCAAACTGAACACAGGTCTTGTAATGAGTTTGCAATCAAAAACCTGCAGCTGCTCATAGACTCCTGCAAAACAACAAATCAAATGCTGGAAAGGGGAAAAAAAAAGAAAAACCCTTGCATGGGGTTTATGTTCTCCTTGTTCCAAGGCAGATAGATATAGTACCACTCATCATCATGAACCTTGCATTTGTAGTTGGATTAGTAGTATTTAAGTCTAACTAGATTAGTGTTTGATTAGTATTTGATCACAGAGTGCAGAGTAGTTCATAAAACTGCACCTGAGGTCCAAGAGGAGCTTACAATACCTAATCCTAAGTGCAAATCTCAAGCAGAGTCATAAATGTAGAACAGCAAGTAATATTTTCTTCAACCCTGCAATTGCAAATCTCAAGCACACTAGGTAGCTGCTAATTCAGTTATGAAAGAATTGCACTCTCCTCGAAGCTTAATTTCATGTGTACCCACAAAACCTCTCTCAATCCCCAGTTCTGCATCAAATTCTGCATCTCACTAGATTTGCAATTTGCAGGTAGGAATCTATTTTTTGTTGTTCTAGTTTCCTCATGATCATACAGACATTTATCTGCCATCAAGTGGGATATGAATCCATGGATTGCATATTTGCCATTGAGAAATCTAAACTAGGTATTTTTCTGCTGAGGATTTTGACCATACAGCTGGAAGGTACTTGGCTAATTCCAGCAACAAAACCCGCTGATTTTTTCAGTCAGCAAAATTAGAATTGAGAGGAAAATTGCATAAGAGGATGATCTTCAACATAAACTTGAAATTCAAAGCATTCATGATTCCTGAGCTCCAAGCAGAGATTTTCTAAAACCCAATAACAACAGAGTTCAACAAGGGAAGAAATTATTCAACAAGGGAACCAATTGACAATGACATTAGGTCAGCAGAGAATCTGGGATCTATGCAAATTTTATTTGAACATCATGAGCTCTCTTGATCTGCTGAAGCAAAATCAGCTTGGAAATTCTATTCCTCCAAAATTAATTCTTTTGGGTACTAGAAGAGATTCATGTACCAGCTTAGAAATGATGCTTCTCAAACAAGCTTGAATTGTACTGGAAGATTGATGGATTGATTGAGAGGGGAATTTGAAGTGATTGATAAAAGAGAAAAAAGGAATTTGGATTTTGGTGAAATTGGTGCGCGACAAACCCACACACATACCTACTTACCTTAAAGAGTGAGGAAAAAAGGGATTTGGGTTTTTGTGAATTCAGTGTGCAACAAACCCATGTACATACATACCTTAGAGAGCCATTGTCGCCGCAACATGGCATGGAGTTGCTGTCTACCTCTACAAGGAGGAGGCAACACAAAGCCCTCCTCCTCCTCCTCATCTTCCTCTTGCTGCTGCTCCCTAGCTGCAACTGGCGACCTTGCTCCTCCTGCTGCATCATCTTCATCCCATGAATCCTGATCCTCTGGCTGGATATGGGCATCACCACCTGTGAATCCACGATGATGATGATCCTTGCTCTGGCCCCTCTCCATGAGCTCCAAATGAGTTGCCGCAGGATGATGATGAGCGGCCATCATCCTCAATCACCCACAACCCACAACCCAAATTCGCAACAAAACCACAAAACCCAAATGAAGAAGTCCGAAGAAGAAGAAGATGATGATGACGATGATGATGCTCCTGCACCGCAACACCACTAATAATTGCTATTCTAATCCTCAGCAGCAGAGCTGCTACTGCTGCTGTACCCACTTCTTCTTCTTCTCCTCCTCCTCCTTCTCTCAATCCCACCCACAAAAAAACTTCCACCTTTTTGTCTTCCCCACCACAACACTACAAACCTCCGATTTCCTGCACCTTTTTCTTCTTCTTCTTCTGCAAGAGCTTGAATATCTCGTCTCATCCCAGCAGCTCCAAAACAACCA
>Ga0209208_10006309_pt1 | contig 16352 bp, 12 predicted proteins | sample S1TSphfallax_3_FD_187694 | JGI IMG/M metagenome (GOLD analysis project Ga0209208, IMG submission 187694) | Host-associated microbial communities from peat moss isolated from Minnesota, USA - S1T2_Fd - Sphagnum fallax MG (SPAdes) (version 2) | ecosystem: Host-associated > Plants > Peat moss >...
AAATCCCCCTAGTCCCAACCTCCAACATGTTGGGGGTGTCCTGTCTGGCTTTCCAAGAGGTACAAACTTAAATTCTCTATATTTTGCCCAACTCTCAAGGAAGTAGGACAAGTCAGGACATGTTTCAAATCCGGAATTCTCTAACTATTGCAAAGAAGTGATCAAAACATAAAATGTTTCAAATTCATCCCAAACTAAATTTTAGTGTGTTATTGTTGTGTAAGCAATAGGTGTGTATAACAAATTACGATTTCTTGGAGCTAGATAAAATCTATTTTTTTTTATGACTACCTAGATTATATTTACGAATTATAAAACTTTGCACCCAATGGTAATACAATTTTTTTTTGAACTTAGTGTTGTAAAGTTGATTTATTACAAGCTTTTTTAATTTTCCTTCTACATCCATCCTTGAACCTTCAATTTGTATCTCTTCATTGATAACACTAGGATATGTTCCTTGATGTTCAAGCTTTTCTAAATCCTCTTTGGTTATTGTAATGTCAAGATTTTGTTGATCTACTTCTAATGCTTGTAGCTTTTCTTTGGCTACTATAAAATGCCTTCCTTGTTCTGGTTGATATGCTAGGACATGTGTTTCTATTCTGGCACTTTCAGTAATTCCTATGTTATTTGCCCTTTCCTACTCTAGCCCTTATGATCTCAAAATGTTGATGAAAGATTTCAAACTATCTCTTTCACAATTTGGAAACTCTAACATGCTTATAAAGTTTTGCTTATGAATTAGAAAAATAGGATCATGAATCCAAACCTTGTATCAAAGCCTTGTGCTCGTGAACAAATTACTTTTCGTAGGAATGGGATGTGCTTGAATTTGGGGGGGAATTGAAGCTCTTCCCTTATTAATGTGTAACTATTATTATTTCATTGGATTTTTGTAAGCCCTCATCGTTGTTTATGGGCAATTGTGTGCTATTTAACATGACCTTTGCACCCCATCACCAAATTAGTTATGTTCAACTTAGTGTGCAATCCAATTGCCTATTACCAAACTAGTTACGTTCAATTTAATGTGTAATGTAATTGCCTATCACCAAACATTGGTTCCCACCTCAAACTTGGGGCCAATGTAAAATTGGACCAGGTTTTTCCCATAACCAAACATTTAAAGTACCCCCTCGTGTGCCCCCCCTTGCATAATAATAATCATCTCATGGCCCATCATCAAACTAATGTCATGTAAAACTATTCAAATTTTTTACAAATCTGCCCACCTAAACTCCTAATCCTGCACACTCAAATTCGATGGCAGTGGTCAGCAATATGAAAAACTTAGAACACTTTCTTTTTCAACCAAGCGTTTGGTAATGGGATAAAAAAACAACATCCGGAGGAGTTTTTTTGTTCTAACACAGGCCAGTGGTTGCACTACATGAGTGCTCGATGACCGGCCTGTGTTTGGTGATGGGCCAGTTTACCCTATAGAGGAGGTTGTCTTCAGTGGGTCAGCACGTCAGCACCAGGCAAAAGAGTGCAGTAGTAGAGCCTGTTGCCACTTGCCAAGACTCCAGAAAAGGCTGAGAACGGAAAGATCTGCACCCCGTTTCCCACAAGCGTTACGATCTCATCACTCACATCACGCTTTTCTTATCCTCCGCACCCATTTTTCAATGAGTAATCTTGGGACCCGGGGGCGGTGGGGGGACAAGGCTGTGCTGCTGCAGCTTGTTGAAAGCATGTGGGTGGTGAAGTGGTGAGGTTTTGTGAGAAGGGAGGGAGAGAGAGAGAGAGAGAGAGAGTGTGTGTGCGCGCCCAGAGGCGCTCCTTTGGGCAATGGACTAGAAAGCGTACTGTGATTTCCTCTTCATCCATTCGTAGACTGATTATTAACGTATCTCATGGTCCTGTTGGATGAAAAGGAAATTACACCATCCAGACAGCATCGTATGTACGCATGCATGCATGTATGTATGTACTGTTGTTGTACTCCGTGGCCAAGTTTTACTTTATTCAGGTTACTTGTTTTCCGATGCGATCGGTTGCAGGTCTGTGCATCTACTGGCCACTTTTTTTCTTTTTATTTTCTTAAAGTGTTGGTTCTTCTGCTTTCGATCCTCCTCCTGCACTGACAGGTTGCTGGACTGATACGCCACAAAATATGAGGGCCACGCAGCTTAAGCTTTTTGGGAGTTTTGTCGGGAGCTTGGCTTGGAGTTGGAGCTGGCATTTTGTAACAGGTTCAAAGGTCACCACGCTCTTCGTAGCATGATCGAACCGATGGGTTTTCAGTGTTGTGACTACCCCTTGGTACTTCGCTTGTTCTTGAGTGGGATCCGTTAGTTTATCAGTCACAAGTACTACCCCGTCCCATTCTCATCTGTCCTGATTTCCGAATAAGGAGACTTTTTTTTCGTTTTGTTTTGGGGGTTTTTTTTTGGTTTTTCTTCTCTCGGTAGCTTTCGGCTAGCTAGCTCCCTTATTGCAAATATCGATTTCTCGAGAATTGCATGATCGGGTTGGAGCACAGACACTTTCCAGTCGGTTGGCCTGTGCGAATGTCAGGGAAAGTTCATTCCTGCAGTGCAATACTCCAGCGAAACTGCTTGCCCATGGTTTCACATTGTGCATATTCAGTTGTGATGAGAGAGATCCGGTGTCAAATTTACTAGTGGTGTTGTGCAGTGTACAATTTTGGCCAGTCGCGCTAATTGTTTGCGGATCGCGGTTGTGAAAAGCGTGAAGTCTTCAAGCTCTAATCATATTCTGGATGATATTCTATTGCTCGCGCACAGTACACGGCTTTTAATATGGACATGAGTCGGGGAGTCTCCGTACTTGCGCTTGATGAGCAACTGGATGCAGCTGTTGGCTTCGGGTTTCATCATCATGGATCGTCACCAGGTCTGTGGTGTGATTCTAGGCGACCAGCAGCAGCTCTCGTGAGTTCTTTTGGTGTTGCAGAGCAGGATCAGGATGACATAGCTGATTCTCTTGCTCACAATCCATTCACATGGTTGCAGCCATGTGGTCTGCCACTTTCTGACGTCGAGATCGAACCTAGTATTAGCAAGATTTTGGAAGATTTGCCAGATATATCCAAAGAGACCTTGTTTCCAGCTGACAACACTACGTCCCCCCAATCCAAAGCCACGGCCATGCCCCCTGGTTCCTCGCCGCTGTCCGCCTCTGACGTTCTTCAGATACCGCCGCAAACACACTTTCCAACTTCGGAATCTTTTGTTGGTAAGTCCGCAAATCTGACACACGACCAGATGCTGTCGTATGATCCAATTCCAACTCATGTAGCTCCAGCAGCGCATCATGGAGGATTAGGTGCACATTCCAAGACTTTGTTACCCACTAGTGACGATTGCAAGTCACGATCAAGTGGTTATGTGGGTAAAGAGGACGCAATTGTACCCACAACAGGCCGGTGTGATGATCGTCATCCAGAGGACTCCAGTGCCAGAGCCCACAAACGTACCAAGACCACTGCCGCCACTGTCGATCATCTCCAGCAGCGCCCCAAGAAAATGGCGGAGCCCGAATTGGAGGGTTTCGTCAAGCGCACGAGATGGTCACGACCAACTGATCAGGCCGAGCACATTCTTCGAGAGCGTCATCGCCGAGATGACATGACTGTCAAGTACTCAATTTTGGAGTCCCTTCTTCCTGCAGGCTCGAAAGTAAGCATTTTCACCAAAACCTTGAACTCTGATAACTTGCGAAGATAACTAAGATACACATCAATTCACATGTGGTGATGTGAAGAATTGTGTCAAGAACATCTGGAATTTTGTTTCCACATGTCCAAATTCAAGGAGGGATTTCATGAGGTCCATCTTCAAGGTGGAATTGATCTAGTCCTGGGCTTAATGTTAAGATTTGCAAGTCCTCCTTGTTACGGGCTGGTTGCAAGATGTGCAGCTATGTCTTGAAACCTATGCAGAAACTATGTACACTGTTTGTAGCAGAGAGTGATGCAGCGGTTCTAGTTCTTGCATATTATAGGTTTTGTTATGGAACCATGAGTTGACACCCAATTGTTGTGGCGAAGTCTGGTTTTGATAGGTCTGATGGCTGCTCGATCTTTCTCTTCCATTTGAATTTCTGATAGTTGTGCATTGGTTTAGAGATCTCAACCCTAGCCCGTTGACAATAACTCATGCTACTCTTGGTATCCTTTAACCCTAATATTGGAATTTGATTTTTCTCTAAAACAAACAGTCAATCTGGGTATGTGGGTTTTTTCTAGTGTGATGTGAGCGTGTGAGAAGAATTATGTAGTTTTGGATTTGGAGATAGCACAGATGTGTTCATACATGTGGCCAGCTATATTGCTTTGGTTTTGCATGCTGGAGTGTTACCTAGCTTGATGGTCATTTTGGCACACTTTTTGTAGTTTTTTAATAGATATCAAGGTCTAGGAGTTTTGCCCAGCAGTAATTGTGCAGTGTAGAAGAATAATGAAAATACTTCTTTATGTTTACAGCCATTGTTTTGTGTGATGGAAGCGTGACAGAGCCACCATTGTTGAGGACGCCATAAAATTTGTGAAGGATCTGCAACATAGACGGGATAAACTCCTGAAAAGGTGCTCCCGAATGAAACCAGCGGCTGCTCCTGACCCACCACCAAGGAGGGACATCCATATGCAGACAGTAATGCTGCAATTCACCATGCCTGCCATCAAGCATTCACGAGTGGGTGACTCAAGCTCTCCCTCATCATTGTCAATGCAGGAGTCGCCTGGCAGTGAATCCATCATAACAAGGGACTGTTATGCGCATTCTGATCTTCTCAATGAAATTATGATTGAAATGATGTGCAAGCCTCGACCCAATTTCCAAAGTACTCTCCTGCAAGCTGTTGAATCCCAAAATTTGGAGCTGATTCGTTGCACTGTCACCAAAACTCCAATAGGGATGATCTGCATCATTGTTGCCAAGGTATTCCTCCCTAGCTTGTTGTCTAAGTTTAGGTCATATTCAGATCCCAGTGTTCAAGTATGGTCCTGATGATAAAGCTGATTTCTGCAAGAGACTAGAGGATGACAAAATAGCTGTGACTCCATGCTTCCAATAGCTTGTGGAAAACTTCTATACAGTTAGCAAATTCACAATTTTCTGAAGTTTTGAGACTTACGCATGATCTAGTACACACATGCTTTGTTCATGTGGTGTGTGTTTTTTGTTTTTTGTTTGTCTTTCTGTCTTCCCTAGTTTGGTTCTTTCTGTGGCTTCCTGAGGAAGTGTTAACCTTGCTGTTTCTTCTTCATCATGGGAATGGAGATTTCTCTATTCTTATGAAAGATATATTTTTTACGTGGGAAAATTTCACAAGTTTTACTCATGCTATAAATTTTTTACTCATGTGCACCTACATGTTTTATGTGCTGTGTTTTGGAAATTTTCAGCAGCAAAACTATCCAGGAAGTCCACATTCCCATGCCAGTATCATTCAAGCTCTCAAAGCTGCTGTACAGGTCGTATAGACTTTGGCCAGCTGATCCTGCTTTTTATGACTGCTTACCAAAGTGGATGACTCATGCTTGATGGTTGAGCAAGCAAACAGAAGCCTGTGTGTGTATGGATTACAGGACTCTTCTACTAGTTTTTAGCCGAAACTCATTTCAACTTGGAGAATCTGGACTCTGTCAAATATCTAGACTAGGACCCCACTTTGATTTATTCAGCTTGGGTTTCCAGGAGTGTCAACACTGTTATCCAATGTTGGACTTACCTGGCAGGGTGTACAAATTCCAGATGATGTGTGTGTACTTCGTGTCCCTTTATCAGAATGGAGCACACGATGGATATATTGAGCTATTAGACAGTTTCATGTCATGCATGCTATCGGAACACAAGGACCTTACATTGGTGCAAGGGCATGTCAGGTTGAGAAGAGCAGAGCATTACTTGGAAGCAGCTCAAAATAAAGTCTGAAATAAATACATGAGAGGTTTACTACACTAGCTGGATATGATTGTAAGTCATTGTGTTTTATCATGAGCTGCCTGTCTTTCATAAGCTGGCTTTCTCAAGGGACCTTTGAGGAGCTTGTGTACACATTTGTGTAAGAAGTTTGCTCTCCTGTAATTGAAGTGTGATATTTCTGTTCTTGATTCCAATTTCACAGTTGAGGAGGAACTGCATTGTCTATTTCTCCAATGTTTTTGTGGATGACCAGTAACCCGTAAACCCTAACGGCAACTCAGACCACATTCCAACCACTGATCTTACTTGTTTAATTTCCCAATTAAGTCTAATGATATGGACATTATGATAGATTACCCATTTGTTAATTAGTTCATCATAGAAGTTCCTTCAGAAATGCTTATAAGTTCCTTGCTTTTTATGTTTCCATCCATATACATATGTGACTAGAAGAAGTTAGAAGATGTGTGAGTGTGGGTGGAATGATGGGATTGTATTTATTTTGAATTATCTGCATGAAGTTATGTAATTTAAAATTATCCAAACATATGATAATATATGATTATACAAGATAACTACATGGATATATTACAACTGTTTACATATTACATTGATGTGTTAAAGGATGTTCAATCCATTATGTCATGAATGCGATTTTTGAAAGTTATAACATAGTTGTTTGGTTGCATTTCAATTACTTAGGATGGTCATGTGGCTTGATTGAGCAATTGGATGTATGATCTTGTGATTTTGTTGCGTTTATGTCATAGTCATGGATGACCATATTTGTAATACTAGTTGTGTTAAGATGAAATGTACACCTATATAAGTGAATGTACCATATATCGGAAGCTATTTTCCTTGGATGAAAGTCTTGACTAACATTGAAAATGACACAAAACTTCACAATATTTTAATGTTTACAAGCAACATACAATACACATTTTTACATATTCTTGTTGGTCTATGTTGTGTCCATGTCGCCACAATGGCCGTTCATCACTTCATAGCTCATGCAAAGTCCATAAATCAAAAACGAAAAGTTTACAAAATTACAATGTTCATATAATAATTCAAAATCAATAACTTTATTGTTTATTTCTTAATTCATGGATGAAGTTCATACATGACCATCCTTGACTCATCCATGATGCATGATATCAATACATAAGTTAACATTATTCACAAATATGGATGAAATTCATTCATCATTGTTAAATTTTCAGCCATAACAAGTTTTAAGAAACTACCTTTGAATGCCTCCTTTATGATTACAAATGTATGAAACGCAACCCATTATTGTAGTCCAACAAACAGTATTTTGAGATATGATATAATTTTTTGCTTAATCAATTTATAATTTTCGTGGTTGTATCCTTCTTATTACCTATGTTCCACCACATCTTCCTGAATTATTTCTTCTTTTAGTGTGTACCTTGGTGGATCTTACTCTTATTCTTAAACTTGTGTCCTAATTAACATCTAACACATGTTCTAGACTGTCGTACGGGAAACATTTATTTGAAAATACGCAAAAAAATGCTTACTGATTAGACCAAATTTTTAGTCATTCTGATGAATAAATATTGAGAAATCATAGCTGCTATATTTTACTATTGCAAGTGATGGTGTTGGTGGTTGTGTGTGTGTTCTTGATTTTATCCTTCATGAATGTGAGCATCATGTTTTTGATGTGTTTGGTTTTATTGCAATAATTTTTTTCCATTTTGCACTTGTGATCTCTTTTTTATTAACAATTTGTTATTGATACTACTTCAATATGATCTAATAACATTGTACAAAAGTTATTATTAAAAAACATTATTAATTTTTTTTTGGGTCAATGTGTCATAGCTCCTAGAATATTCCTTAAATTTGCATTTTGGGGGTTTTGCTATAGTTCATAAAAGAATTAGAAAAACATTCTTGTGTGTATATGTGTTATTTATTATTAATAAGACAATCATTCAAGGGAGAATGTGAATTGGTTACTCTCCTTTGAGTTGTTAATCATATTTTAGAGATGGGGCTGATGTGTTTATGATCATGATATTTCATGTGGATAATTCAATGTGGACAAGTGTGGGGTCTTGACACAAGTGTACATAACAAAACCTATCCAAACATGATGATTTGTCAATAAAATGTCTCCCCCTATGACACAATGTGTAATTGAATTGCAAAACCTATGCGTTAATCCCGTCCATTCTACAAACCATGTCCAATGCATGATCATTAAAATGTTATACTTCATGAATAACATGAACTATGATTTGATAAGAACTTGGAAATGCTCATAATTTTCCCCATCCTTGTTTATGCATGTTCTTCATGGATGAAAACATAATTTGGTGGGTTGTTTGGATTGTTTTAGTTGTATTTTTTATGGATTGTAAATGAATTTAAGATGTAAATTCATAATGAACATTAGCATAGTCAATTACATAATTATTCATGTTGCAATAATTATGAATGTCAATATTGAACAAATCATATGATGAATGGAGTTCATTCACATATATTTTTGTCCATGATTTCATAATCCAATCATAATTTAGTTATAATTAACTTGTAATCCACTTATAACCAATTTATAGTTCACTTCTAGTTAACTTCTAAGTAATTATTAGTTCATTCCCAGATTTTTCTACTTCACTTTTAGTTAATTTTAGTTGATTCATAGTAAACTTTTAGTTCATTCTTAATTAAATCCTAATTAACACATATTCACCAAAAGCTAAGTTGGTGGGCACATGCAAACATCTATGGAAACTTTCTTGAGTTAAGTCCTTAAAAAAGAGTATAAATGGAGGTAGGACCCCTTATTATTTTCAATTTGTTTAACAACAATTTGAGGTATGATCTTGTTCCATAACCTTGTTTTGTTCCTTTTGTGTTTACAAATTCATATTTTATCAAAATAACAATTTTTTTGCATTTTTGTTTGCACATTTCATGTTTTTGTAAATTTTTAGTTTTTATGTTTGGATTTAAACTTAGATTTGTTTTTTCATCATTCATTTTCATGGTTTTTGTGCCCATTATTAGTAGACTTATTAAAAAAAATAAAAAATAAATGGATAAATTCCACAAAAACAATCTTGAACACTATAAGGAATCATGTCCATTCCAACCCATGTGTTTATGACTTGTGACCAAATCAATGATTTTTGTGACTACAGATGTAACTATCTTCTGTGGCACTTAATAAAAATGACTTCCAATTGCATAAACAATTACAAATGGTTTGTAGTTGCATATGCGACTTCAACTTACAAGAAATGTCAATTTGGATGTGGATGTGGATGAAAAATACTTATCATCCATTTCAAGTGACATCCCAAAATAGTTAAAATGTAATTGTTTTTATGACTTAAAAAATGGTTCATAAATCATTGGACACCATGTGGCATCTTTTCAACTTGGTTTGTGATTATAAATTTCAGATGTGCAAACGTACATGTAATTAAATGTGAAAAAAATAATTTGGCCAATGAAATTGTTAAATTTAGTGGTCTAATTTGATTCTTTAACTTTTTTTCAATGAATTAACCTTTATATGTGTAATAAGGTTTGGCAGGTTTGTGAATACTTCAGAGGACCCATGGTAATTAATGGTAAAAATGGACCATTTTGAAAAATTAATATTATAGGGTTTTTTGTAATTTGTGATTAGGTGCAAAAAATACACATTCATCATTATTTTTTTAGGGCATTAATTAATGGATGAAAACATAATTGTTTTAGCAACTAGTCATGTAGACAAATGGTAGTAGGTAATATGTATGTGGCTAAGTAGTAGGTGTAATTAATTAATTAGTTAGGCTATGCACTTAATTTATTAAATAGAAATAAGTAGGATAGGTAATAAATAATTTGTATGTGCATTAAATAATGGGTAGTAGGGACAATTAATATGTGATAATTTTTTTCAATCAATCAATTATGTAATTAGGTTGGCTATGTAATTAATTTAGTTATTAAGTAGGCTCGGTAGTAGGTAATAAGTAGTTAGAAGGTCATACTTATGTGGGTTAAGTAGTCAACACTTTATCATGTTGATATCTGATATTTTTTCAACTAATTAATTAATTAGGGAGGCTATGAAATATATTTATTGAATATGTTAGGTAGTAGGTAGTAGGAATAATTTATGATCCACTTATTAAAATTTTATAGTGAATAAGTTATATATCATAAATTTAAATTACATTTTGTTGGTATAATTATGATTTATTATATACAAAAGTTTGTAATATAATTTTAAAAATCAAATAGAGGTTTGAGATGTGAAAATACATAATTTTTTTATCATAATATTAAGTAAAACTTACAATTATATGTGTAAACATAATAAGATTTATAATTCCATAAAATCAATTAATTATATGGCATTAATTAACATTTAAGTATTTAAGTAAATTATTTAAATTGCATTTTTTACATTGGAAATATTATGGCTAATGTTGAAAATAAAAATGTATCAAAAATACATAATCAAAATTGTATATTTTAGAGTTAACTTGTTTTTCATCTATCAGATTTTGTCTATCAAATTTGATTATCAAATTCTTTTGGGTTATTTTTAGAACCAAATTTCGATTGCCATAGGTTTAGCCATAAAAAAAATTTAGTCACCAAATTTGCAATGACTAAAACTTTCTAGTCATCATTCTTGATGCGACCAAATCTTTTCACTTGCCATTTATAGAACAACAAAATGCTTTTGGTCGCTAAATTGTGTTGGGTAATAAAAATTGGAGCATGCATTCCAAATTCATTTTCTCCCTTGAGGTGTGTGGGCTTTATGTTGTTTAACAAGCAATGATTCCCATATACCTTGGGAGTGAGGGGTGAAACCTTTATGAATGTTTGAAGTTTCAAATTGTCATATTGCATTTGCAATTGGTGTTAAATTTCAATGTGTACCCATTAAAATGGAGTTTAATTGTATTATATTATATAATATTCCTTTAATCAAATTTATTATTTTTCGAGCATAAGCATGGTGAAATGGATAACAAAATCTCTTTGGCAGTCTACTTGACAAATAGAAAGAACATAACAACAAAGTCCATCATAAACCATTTGTATGTAGAACATTTTTATTTGAATGATAAAAATAAAGATAGCTTTTCACTATTGTGCATTAACTTTCAAACTCCACATTGTAAAAGTAGGTTGAAAGTAGATTTTTAAAAATACAAGCATATTTTGTAATCTATTTTTCATCTACTTTTTGTAGCGTGGACTTTTGTAAAGTATGTGATAAATAGGTTTTAATAGATAGATTTTCTATTTTCTATTATGGCCACCCTTGATATCCCCAAAAATAATAAAGCAACTAAGTTTTAAAAGTAGACTAAAAGTATCCCCATTTACAAGTTTACCACTAGCAAATGGGGGTACTTTTGGTCTACTTTTTAAATGCATTTGGTCTTGATATTTTTAGAAGCAAATTTTTATAGTAATAATAGAGTTGTGGGATGATTTATAATTATATCTCCATCCATTTTAATGCTACTTGTTTGGTTTTATATGCATGATACAGGGTAAATCTAGAGGCACATCATGTATTTTTAATACTTTACCATGCTTTTACCCTCTTGTATTTTTTCATTGGAAGGTGGGTAGAACATTTAGGATCCATAGTATTTGATGATCTTGGACAAGCCAAGTAACGTGGAATATATGTTTTGCAACATTATCATCTTGTATTGCAAGGACAAAATGCTCTTCCATTTGGGCTATAGACATGATGGCAATGGGCAAGTTGGTGTTGCGATGTGTTTGAAGACATAGGCACAAATGAAGGTATTATTTGCTAGTTGTGGGGGTAATTTTCCCTAGACCACTAGATGACATGTTTATACCAACCGTTGATAGGTAAATAGAAAATGTGACTTTTGGTTGGAAGGAAATTTTTTTTTAACATTTAAAGTGGAAAGGGCTCAAATTAAACCACCCCATTCGCAAACACCACAAAGAGTCCTAATAGATCCATGAATAATAACACTTTGAACAAGTTTCATTACTAGAAGCATTGAACTCATCCAAGAGACAAGTTTAGTCCCACACACAAGTCCATTATATAGTGTTGAATTTGAAATTAATCTAGTGACATTATTGAAATGGCAGTAAAGTCCATATTAATAAAAGCCCAAATAAAAGTTCCCAAAATACATATGCACCTTTGAATTTTTTTTGAAAATTGAAAGAAAATAATGTTAATGACTTATGAAAATATGGTTCAATTCTTGCTATTCAAAAGTTCCTAGTTAGAATTTAGTTAAAATTTTCAAAATAGGGATTTCACATAATGGTTTACTATTTCATGCTACACCATATATTGAGTCCTTATAAATAATTTGAAATAACATTCAATATGGACCATTAAATTTTCTTTCAAGTTAATTAATGAATCCACATATTTTGATTTCAAAAGTCCATTGTTAAAAGTGGGTTTTGATAATAACATTATTATATGCTGATAAATCATATTTTATGAACTAATTGTATTGAATTTCATAATTAAAATGTACTATGTAATACAAAAAAAATTCATATTTAAAAAAAATATCATTTGGACATAATATGAAAAAGATATTATTAATTAAAGTTGTCTTTTGGAAAAGGTTTAGTTGCATCTCAATTTAAAACTAAGGTGCAAGCAAAAGGTTTAACCCATATGTTTTGTCTTTAAATCTTATCTCATAAGCTATATAGACAACATGTCTGCCCTTCACCTAACACTTGAAAATGCATATGCCAAATTGGAATGAGTGAAGGAATGCTTGACCTTGAATGGAAATTGCAAAGTAAATGAACTTTTTTTTGGCTACTCATTCCATCTACATTTTCCCTTTCTTACCTATTTGCCTACTTACACAAGTAAATAGGTGTTAATTTTCTACCTACCTAGGTAGATAGGTTCAAATCTTCTTGAAACTTTAATTTTTTTAAAAAAAAGATTAATATAATTCGAAATTAAGTAATTAGTATGCAATAATTTGAATTAAATTTATTTGATAATAGATAATTTGGATTAAATCATACATATTAAGTAATCTGGATTAAAGAATTAATATTAAAGAATTAAGAATAAATCATTAATATTAAATAATCTGAATTAAATAATTAAAATATTCAAATTTTCCTAGTTGTTCATATGTTAGTGAATTTACTTGTTTGTATCAACTCGTCACTGATCATTAAGCAATTGATGAATTTGCTAGGAATTCATTAGGACCAAATTACACCTAATTCACTATAAAACCTAGTGAATTCATTAATGGATTTCAACTCATTATGTACTAGTGGTGTACTTTAAAAGTAAAGTCACATACCTATTTTCATATCCTAGTTGTTAATTTAAAACCAATTGACAATTGACAATTTGACAATTTATTACTTGTTATATGCATTTAAGGAAAGAGTACCTTGAAAAATTTGACAAAATGAATCCAAAAGTGAGGCACCATATCTTGCATTTACCCCTTTGAATGAAATTACAAAGTGAAATTATGACTACAAATTCGGGGGCAAGATTTTAAAATTTTGATTTGTAAAACAATTTGTAAAATGAATCATTCTTTTTTCTATTGTTAGGAAAATAAATTTGTTGAATGAATTAAATATTTGGAATTTCTTTCTAAAAGGAAAATCGGTTTCAATTGAATCAATGGATTATAAGACACAAAAAGATTTCTTCACGTTCGTTTCACACACCTTTTACATTTCAACAAAGTGTTATCACTTGTCATCTCAAGCTCATGAATTGTCCATGCACAAACATGACCATCTTGGATACACACCATTCACAAATAAATAGTTTTGTGAACTTGAATTGCCTTGAACCAAATGTTAACCTTTAAGTCTTCACCCTTGATGAAATTTAAAATGAAAGATGACATGTGCAACACATTATTGTTCATCCTTGGTAGGGCAAAGAATGCATGCCATATCCATAAGCTTTCATCAACTAATATGGCATCAAGAATGATGTTATGATTGTCATCCTTATCCTCAAAATTGTTTTGCCACACAACCAAATATAATGCATGCAATAGAAGCAAACATATCTAGAATCTTCTAGCATCATTGATTTGCATCTACTTCATGATGTCCACCCTTGTAGGTTGTAGGTCATGTATGTGGTCTCATAGCAAAGCTCAAATTGTTCATGCAAATTGATTCATGGCCTCCATTGTTGTACATTTTCCCCCAATCAAAATACTCATTATCACATTAAGGTAAGTGCATGGTAAGGTGGACCAAAAAATCACAATAATTTACATTCCTAAAAGTTATTTCCTCATTTTTTTGAGACCTCAAGTGCTAAGTAGTTTGGTAGCAACAATCCATCAATGTTAAGAAAATTTTCGTATTTATTTAAATTAGATCACATTAAAGATCATTGTTTTGTTCATATGTTTGAAATTTCAACATAGATCATGTTTCATTTCAATATAGTATGGACCTTTGAAAGATACTTGAATTTTCACCAAATAGAAGTCTATAAATTATAAACTTCATTTAAATTCATGCAAAACCTTTTAATCTTGTTACCATTAATATACTTTAAAATTAAAAATAAGTCCTAATAACTTTTGAGGTCCAGATGTTACCAAAAGTTCATTCACTTAATTGTTAGCATCACAACCTAGTTTTCAACTTCAAAAATCCATAGCTCTTGTGATTTCATGAAAATTTCATACTAGTTAATTGCATTATATTCTTTGTATTAAATCTATAACATGAAAACAAGTGCCATTTAATAATCATATTATTTTGATAGTTCACTTATGAAATTGACAAAAAGCAACAACAAAACCCATAATAAATTTATTATGCATTCAATGTTTTTACTTGAATGATCGAAAACAAGAAACTTCTTCAACATTGTGCATTGATTTTCAAATTTTGCACTATAAAAGTAGGTTTCAAGGAGGTTTTCCTAAATGCAAATAACTTTTGGAAAGTGTAATTTCTGCAATGTTCTAAGTATGTGTCAAATATGTTCTAACTAAAAGAAAAAAAAAACTTTTAATGTTGTAATTGAATATACAATGGTTTTAAAATTCTAACTTAGTACATATCTATTTGATTAAGTTTTCTATTAAAAAATTACTTTTGAATATCATATTGATCAATCAATTTCAAAAGTACTTGTTTTTAATTACTTTTATTGTTTTAAAGTTCTTCATATTTTGTATTTGAGTTATCATAAATTCAATGGAATGCACAATGGTTTCAAAATGAAACTTCAACACATTTTGAATCTACTTGCTACGTTTATCAAAAATTGTGTCATTTTAAAACTCAATTTTAGTTCATCATTTTCTTTTGTTTACTAAACCATACTTTCACCCATACTATGAAATTGGATTGCATTACACCAAAACTAGTTCACCCTACCATACATTCACCCATTAGTAGCCACCACATATACAAACATCCATAATGTTGTAATCCATTTTCAAAGGTTTGACAAACCCAAGGAACCATCATCTCCCATATAAAAAAATTATGCATCATATTCAACAATAGTTTTCCCATCCCATAAGTCCTTCATTTAAAATTCCTTTCACATCATTATCACAAGTATTAGGGTCCAAATTAGGTATTATGACCATTATTTTACAATGTTACCAGTATTTAGGTTTTAATTTTGATAATGAATCTTAAGTTGATGTTGAATTTTTGGATCAACTTATACAACAATATTTCCTAATGTATAATGGGAACATTTGCATAAGTTTGAAATGAATTTAATGAATATGAATTACGCAATTTCTTAAAATAAATAGTCTAATTAGATTTTTTTAATTTAAATGATTTAACAAAAGACTTAAAATCTATTGAAAATGACATTTTAATCAATTTTTTTAAAAAAAATACACCTTTCCATATTCCAATGATGACATTTGGTAACATTGGAATTGGTATAAAAAAGACAACTATAAGGTCCCATAATGTTTTATTTTACCAAAATAGATTTTGGCTAGTTGGAATTTGTTTTTAATGGAATGGAACTATGTCTTTTACAATTTCTATTTTCTTTTTTGCCTCAATGTCATTTATGAATGAATTAGTTTTTCTTATTTTCTTATTATAAGATTTTTTAAATTTAACACTTGATGTGTGGAGGTTTTTTCAAAAGATTATTTTAAAAATGGAAATGTGTTTTGTGTTTTTCTTGATTTTTGAGATTACACGAGGACTTGATTGTTTGAAATTCTTGGTGACACACCCCCAAGTTCCTTGATGGACTCAATTATGAGTACAAAGGTGAAAACAGTGGAAGGAGAAGGAGTTGGGACGCATTCCCTGGCTCGCAGCACTTCAAGGGTAGAGGGGCGTGCTGGAACTTCGAGATGGGGACTAGGAAGATTGAAAAGAAAATTCAATTACTTACACGAACCTGCACAAACTAAATAACAAGTTGGTTAATGC
>Ga0209208_10006312_pt1 | contig 16346 bp, 7 predicted proteins | sample S1TSphfallax_3_FD_187694 | JGI IMG/M metagenome (GOLD analysis project Ga0209208, IMG submission 187694) | Host-associated microbial communities from peat moss isolated from Minnesota, USA - S1T2_Fd - Sphagnum fallax MG (SPAdes) (version 2) | ecosystem: Host-associated > Plants > Peat moss >...
TTCCTTCCAAAACCTGGGTTTTTGGGGAATTTATTTGAATTTTCAGGTGCAAAAATCACTTTAAAATAAAAAATCTCCAACATTCTGAATCCAAATCTTACCAAATAAATTCCATATTAAAATCCTGCTCATCAAGATCTTTCCAACAACACCAAAGGCACATTTTAACTCTGAAATTTTCAGCTATGATTTAATTTAATTTAATTTTCAATGAAAAAAATCATTCAATATTCAAAAACTTTTGCACCACAAGTCCAAACAACATGGAACCAAGCAAGCCCATGCGAGAGAGAGCTTTCCAAAGACACCAAGAACACGATCTGAAGCATCCCAGATTGGTGGATCTTATAACTACAATACAAAACAAAACAAAACAAACTACCTTCCTTCATAGATAGATTGGGTGGTGGTTACCCCTTTTGGCAGGTCCCAATCCTATTTATGTGTGAAACTGGAATCAGAACTGAAACCAAAATACATACATGTCTTTGAAAATTAAAAAAATTAAAAAAAAAAATTGACCAAAAAAGAGGTTAACTGGAGGTTAATTGGAAACTAACCACTGGTTAACCACCAGTCTGAGCTAGTAGGAACTGGATCAGAACTAGGTCAAAAGTGTTGGAATCCAAAACTTGTGTTGACAATTATGTACATGAAACTAAGTTGCAAGCGAAACAAAACAAAAAGAAATCTCCTCTTAGTTAGTGCTCCCCATTGTGTGCATTGTGCACTTTTGAGGTTTGTCTTTTGTTTGGACTTTGGTTCTTTCTTTTTTCTTCTCTCATAATGCCCTTGCCAAGTGTTTTTTCTTTCTTTATTTATTTATTTATTTATTTATTTAGTATAAAAAAATTAATGATGAAGTGAAGAAAGAGTTGCGAAATTACAAAAAAAAATCATTGAAATCTTTTCATTTAATATAGTGATTGATTCATGCTCAAATGGCACTTTCAGGACACCGAATGTGGTTTTTGGTTTAGGCTCACATAACTCGTTACCAACTATGGAAATGGGCCTGGTAAGGTGGGTGGTCGTTATTCTTCAAAAGCCAAAGTGGAACAATGGAAACTAACTGATTGTTTTAATAAAAATAAAAATCATCATTTTAATGCTAAATCTTTTTTTTTTTGGGGATGTCGCACTTGATAAATGTTCCATTGAAAAATTGGAAAAAAAATAAAAATAGAGGCCTCTATCATAATTCCATTTGGCCTTTTCTTTCTGAATCATGTGAGAGCCAAAATCATCATAGATTGTATTATTATTATTTCCACTTGTTCCCAAAGTCCAAGTTTCAATTTCTATGCAATAACGGCGGCTCTCACATGCATTTCTCTATTGTTTTGGGGTTGTTTTCTTGTGTAGAAACAAGGAATCCTTTTTCATCATTTCTTTGACGAGTTAGATTTTCTCTCCACATGATTGTGTTGCAGAATTGAAGGTCTAGGTCAAAAAATAAATAAATTTTTTATTAATTTTTTTTTTTTTGCCCCTATTTATTGTTTGGTTTGAATTTCTGGACCACACATGAGTCTTTTTTTGCCTGGATTTTTGATTGGGGGACCTTTTGGTTGAGGTCCAGAAGTAAAGTTAGAAAGTTCTTTGTAAGGTGATTTAAAAATTCGATGCTTTTAATTGTACCTAAAATGGAAGTTATCATAAAACTAATCCTTAGTTTGAGAGTTTGGGATATTTAGGGAATATTTAGGAGATCACATTTAAATTTATTTAGGAGATTATTTAAGAATTTTTTAAAAGTTAGGGTATATGTAAGGGTTATTTCTGAAATTATTTAAAGGGTATCTAAAGGTTATTTAAGAGGTTATTCAGGAGGTTATTTAGAGTTTTCTTAAGTTACAAGAAATTTAGGGGTTATTTATAAGGATATTATATAGGAGACTATTGTTTCGGAGTTATTTGGGGCTACTTAAGGACTAAATAGGGGGTTTACAAACTTTAAACCTAACCTTTAGGTATCCCATAACCTAGGTAGGTTTTTAGGTAGTCCCCTAAGTAATTTTGAAGTATCCCATAACCTAGGTGTCTCCCTAAGTAGCCCTCTAGACAGGCTTTATGTAGCTTCTTATGTCAAATTTTCATAACCTCTAGATAGGCTCTATGTAATCCCTTAAAATAGTTCTTAGGTATCCCATAGCCTAAGTAAGTCTTTAGGTGTTTCCATGGACTCCTTAAGTAGGCCCTGATTAGATAATTTTGCCAAATAATTCTTAGGTATCCCATACCAAGGCAGATTTTTAGGTATCTCTTGAGATAGTCTTTAAATAAGCCTTAGGTAAACTCCTAAATAATTCTTAAGCATCTCTAATTAAGAAAAAAATTAGTTAATCCCTTAGGTAGGCTTTGCGTAATTCCCTAACTCCCCCTTAAGTATCCAATCAGATAAGTAAATTTTTAAGGAGACATGTAGTAGATGTAGGCACAACACAAGAATACAGAGAAACTCAAATCATCCTACATTCAATTTCCTCATTTGTTTTATTGCTTTGCTATTGTCCAATGTACATTTTGATTTTTGATTGTCATCCTCTGTTTTAGGGTAACCCAAGATTTTGCTCTTTTGTTTTCCTGACTTTGCAAATATCTCTAACGTCCTCATGTTATTGACCTCTTTTTCCTTCACAATTGTGTTTTTTAGAAAATCAAATGACCCCCATCCCACCTTGCCTAGGGCCTTTGTTATCTTCCCGCCCCCCCCCCCGCCAAATTGTCAAGGATGGATTTGCACCAACCTAAAGCTTGAGCTTGGAATGTAATAAAATAAAATCATGCACATAAATGAATGGTAAATGAATTCATTCATAAGTTGAACTAAATGGGGAATTTTTACTAAAATCTTTACATTTAACTCCATATGTGGTATGCAATAGTGTACATTATCAACAAAAGTTCAAGCAAAATGTCACAATTATTCATGTGAGATACCTTGAAGAACCTCATGAAAATGTTAAATTGGATTAAAGATCAAACAAATGTTTTTGGTGATTGTGCTTCATACTTATTTAGGATGTCCATTCATTGTTTTGGAAGACACTACACCTCTCCCCCGCCCCCCACCAAACAAACATTGTTTGGTGCATTTGTTGGTTAACAATGCTTATCTTTGTACAACCATGTGAATTTATTGCAAGGTTTGATTAGTTTGACGTTATTTTTAGGCTAAACAATATTTTTATGTATTGATTTTCAACTTAGTTAACTATGGTGATGGTAGGAATCCTCACTCTCATTTGAGATGAGTTCAGTTTGAAGTCAATTTGGGATAGTGGATATTTTTTTCAACTTGTAGGATTGCGCATGCTAGATGTGTAGAACAAAAAAAACATTTTTGCTAAATAAATAAAATCTTATTGTGTGATTTTACACAAAAGCATGTAAAAGACATGAAAAGGGCACAAATAGACAACCCAAAAAAATGCTCCAATTGCACCGCGGGGGGGGGTTGGTTGCATCTCCCCATTGCTTTTGCAAGAGAGAAATGGGAGAGTTTATACCATTGTTGCTTGCCAAAAAGTCTTACATTACTGGGCCAAATGGTGATGCCATGCGACTTCTACCTTGGGTGTGTCCAAAGTTTGGAAGCTTTGACCTTGAGAGTGTGTAAAAGTTGGAAAGAGTTTCAATTCACTTACAAAGAGTATTGTTCACATTCATTTTAGTTAAACTTTGCACCGACATAATCAAACCTTGCGAGCTTGGTGCAAGTCACAAAATTGACACTCACAAAATTTGTATGGGAGTTTTTAGCATCCTTCATTTCCAACGATATGCTTTGATTGTTTTTCTTAATTTATGTTTATGTACATTCATTAATTTGGTGAACTATAACATCCACTAGTGCACCATCCACTTGATGCCCATTACTACTACACAAATGTGAATGAACCTCAATCAAAGTTAATATCTAATTTCACCTTGGTAACCCATTATATAAGAAGTAAGTTACATAGATAGGTAGGAAATTAGGTGATTACTAGGTACAAGTAGATGGTTTATACTAGTGTTGTTGCGTGGTTAACACCTTTTTTTTTTTTTTTTTTTTTTTTTTTGAGAATTGTTGGTTCCAAATTTTTATGCTTCTATGTGAGAATTGGGTTGGATTTTAATTTTTTTTTAAAAATTAGTGTCAGAGAGAATTGACCTTGTTCTAATTATTTCTAAATATATATTATAATTTGGTTCTCAAGGTACTCGGTTCTCACAAATCTGGTTCTCAAAAAGTTTTTAATCATAAAAAAAAAAGGAATTAAAAAAATTCTTGTTTACTGGAGTTTTTCATAAAGTGACCTTGCTTTGACCCTTCTTTCATGCGTTAACCTTTTTCTCAAAGCTTTAAGCTTACTGTTGTAAAATAATATATATTTAAAAAAATGGGTGTAAAATGTTAAAACTTAAGATTTAATGCACATGGTTCAAATTTTTTTGCATGGTGAAATATTTGATTTTTCATAATTCTTCTTCTTTTGCCTTAAGATATAAATGGCAAGGCCACAATATCACACACCCCTTGTTAGGAAGTAGGTAATAAAGATAGCAATTGAGCTAATCACCATGGTTAGCTAGGGAAGTGGAACCTGACAAACAACTATTTCCTAACCTCTTATCATCCCATCCATCCATCCATCCATCCATCCTTCATGGTGCATTGGTCATGGGATTTGGTAGTTAGCATGACATGCTACAAATTTTTTTTTTTCATCTTGCATATTTTCATCTTGCAAACACCTCCATATCAAACCATGCAATGCACAAAATTACAAGCCCCATGAAGTTTGATGATGGGGGGAGAGGGAGAGAGGAGTATATGAGTGTTGTTGTGTAGTTCTTCTTTTTTTAATAGAACCTTTGATCCTGGTTTTGATTCTTTAAAAGAAATTGAAAAATTCTTTGGGTGGCAAGCTTGAGCTCGATTCTTCCCATTTAAAAACCCTGCAATTTTGGTTTTGCCATTCTTTTTCAAATTCTTGAACCTTCTTCAAGCTTGGTTCAAAAACTGGGTCTAATTAATTCCATGTAAGCATTACACACTACTGTATGCTAGATATATTGTACAGTTACACAATTTAATATCAAAATTAAAATTGATGTCAATATAAATACGGAGTTCAAAAACTAATAAAAATTAATATTTAACTCTGAAATTGAATTTATTTGTCAACTTTTAAAAAATAAATTTGTCAACTACTTGCCTACTTTAAAAACCTGCGCCTCTTTCCAAACAAAAATGTTTTTTCACAGTTCCAGTTTAAAGTCCAGATCTAACAAAAGACCACTAGCTCCAATGCCCAGTTCTTATGCTGATTCCAATAAATTTAATAAAAAAAATTAAATTATTAAATAAAAGAAAAAAATGAAAAAAAAAGATTTCAAGTTTGGGCCATAAAAACCTAATTCTAAACCCTAGTTTTAACACTGGGAAGTAGATACTCTCACTTGCACCATTATGATGAGCATGAAACCAAGTGAGGAAGGCAAATTGAATTTGGGGACAACTGACATGAGGACATGAAGTAGTGCACTTTGGACAAAAAATTCAAACAAATTTTCAGTGGACTTTGGCTGCTGCCTTTGTGTGTACGTATCTGGACAATAATCGATGGCCTAGTTGATGCAATTCACAGTTTCTTGTGATGAGTTGTGGAGAAAAACAAAGAGGTGAGGAATAAAAAAGACCGCGTAGTAATAATAAGTTCATATGATGATATGATGATGAAACCCTAAACACTCAGCAAAGGTGGAAAAAGGAAGAACAACAAAGAGAGATGACCCAACCAACCCAAGTTCAAACCTGAAGCGCAAAAACTCAAAGTGAGTCACAAAGGCGCAAATAGGTTTGAGAATTTCGACCAACGAAGTTGCTAGAAAACGCCTAAATGTCAACACTAAATATCATCGTAACCAATATTCAAAAGAACATATATGTAAATATGCTATGGTAGTAGTACCATGCCATATTTGACCCTAATTATATCATTTTCTAAAAATGCTGAATTTCTTAAGATTTTTCTTTTTTCCAACCAACAAAGTCTTGTGAAGGAAAAGTAAACAATCTTTTTTCTGGAATATCTCAGGGTATATATATTTTTTTCCCAGACATGTATTGTGATGCTTGGGTGACTTTGAAACTTGTTATATATGTACTAATATGTAGTAAAATAAATTTAAAAATATAAAAAATATAAAAATATTATAAAAAATATTTACATATCTTTTTTTTTACAAGTATAGAATATGATTATTAAAAGCACAATAATAATTGTCATAAGTTTTTTAAGTTTCTTGTTGTCCCTTGTGGGACACTAGTAATTTTTTAAAAAAAATACGTGAGTAAAAATATAAGGTGTAATATATTGATTGTTGAATAAAAATTATAAGTTAATTAGTTTTAAAATAGAATAAATTTTATTCAAATAATAAATTTAATTATAATATAAGATATGTAATAATCTGAAATTTAGGTTATAATTGATATAGGGTGACTTATATATATATATATATATATATATATATATATATATATATATTGGAGTGATAAAAATAGGTTGGACAATTATTTAATATCTCTTAAAAAATAATGATCGTTTGATGCAGGTAAATCCCAAACTTTACACCAAATGTCCCTCCGAGTGTTGTCCTTGTGATAGATTAGATAAAAGTTCGAATTTGATTACTTTCAAAAATGCGCTTTCCATAATTTTGATTACATATTCAACTTTATTGATGTAAAGGGTTGATGATTTTTCAAAAATTTGACAAAATTTTAAAAAAAAAATCTAATTTGTGCCAAAGTTGCCGGTGTAACTACAATGGGACTATGATAATCTTTCAAAATTAATTCATTGTTTGACAAACATGTGTTGAAGCTGCCCAGTATGTTGCATCAAGCCCTTGTGGCTATGGTTTCAAAAGTGAGCACTCTAAGAAGAACAAACCAAAAGAGTCTTGCAATTAAATGATGAATTCTTCTCACCAAAATGGTTCTCATGTAGTAGCCCTTCTTCACATTTAAGAAAAGAAAAGTAAGCTAGTTTTTACCATTCAAGGGAGGGCATGTTGTTCTTGAGGTTTAGAAGACGAGCTGCATTTAGTTCGAGAGAAGTGAGACATTGTCAACAACAAACACCCTAAAAAAAGCCATGGAAGGTGAACACCAAAGTCCACCAACTATAGTTTATGACCACCAACTATGGTTTAAGTTTGGGCTCAAGTTGACCCTAACTTGTGAAGCATACACCACCCAACACAACACATGTAGACAAGAGCTGGTCCACCAACAAACCAAGGGGGCTGCTTTTCAAGGCTTCATCATCCATATGAGAAGAGCCTTGAAGGTTTCTTCTCCCACCAGCACCACCCAATTATCAGCTTTTAGAGCTTCTTGTGCCTTGACTAAGTGTCATATTGAATTGGAGGCTTTCAAGTATAGGGTTCCTCCTCCTTTGGCCCAGCTATATGGGTGAAAGGAGGACAACATTTGTCAAAGCTTATGTGATAAAAAGTGAGGTGCTATGGAGAACATGTTGGGGAACACATTGAGAACATGATGGGAACCCATTGAGAACTTAAAAGGAACATTGTGGGAACACATTTGGAACCAGGGAAAAATGAACAAAAAAATTCCTTCCCTTGGCCCCCCCAAACTTAAAAAGGAAACAAAACAAGCCAATGGGAACACCTAAGCATGCACCTAAAACATATGGGATTAAAGCAAGATGCTATTGGGAACACCCTTGGGAAACACATTGGGAACTTGTTGGGAACAAAGGAGAAATGAAACAAATTCTCCCGCCCCACCCAAAACTTAAAAAGAAAAAAAAATCCAGGCACTTTTGAGTGCATGCTGAGCCTTCCCATTGGCTGCATGAAATTTCTATTTCCAAAACTGTTCGTCACCATTTTTGGCCTGGGCTAATTTTGCCTCAAATTTGTGATGTAGCTGAAGTGGTGATCATCCATAAAAACGATTTAGCCAGATTTGGCTACATGCTAGGAAAAGAAATAAAATTCTTCTATATATTTTTTCTACTTATTGGAAATTATTGTATAAATATGGTGATTTGGGAAAAGAAAAAAGAACTTCAAAATCTGACGAATTACAAATTTTATCAAGTTGAAATTTCACCCCAAAAAAAAAAAAAAAAAAAAAAACTCAAACTCAAATATTTCACCATGCAAAAATATTATTAATCTTCAAAAAATCCTCTGAAAGAAACCCAAAAATAATCCTTCAAGATAATATTATAACTCAATATAACTAATCTTAAGTTTCAACACAAAGCCAAAAATATCATCTTTCAGAAATCCTCATATTAAAAAATAAACCTATTATTACCTAGGGGGGCCCAAATCCCTTAATAAGCAACTATATACTCTATAATGAATATAAAACACAATTATCCTTTGCCTTGGTAGGGTTTAGGGTTTAGGGTTTAGGGTTTTAGTAGTAAGTAGTAGTAGTAGTAGTAGTAGTACCAAGCAGATTATATCCTGGAATGATGGATTCCCAGTAGACATTACGTAATACTTTTTTTTATCTGCATTCCTAGAGCTGCTTACAGGAGGCATAGGGCAAAGACACATCTAGCAAAAAAACTGGATTTTTACATAATCCAAACTCTTCTTTTAAAGTTTTACTCAAAACCAATAAATACCCACCCTGTTCCACAAGGTAGGTAGTAGCTACCTACCTACCTACCTACCTAACAGGAAGGAACGAGGAAGGAAGGTACCTATCGACCTCCCCCCTCTTCCCTCCTACCCACCCACCCACCCCAAGAAGGTTAGGTTCTTTGCATTCATAAAAAGAGAGCAAGACTTTTTCCCTTGCGCGTAGCCAGAGGTGAGCATCGCTGGTTGTGTGCTGTTCTGTTGCACGCACCATTAGCGCCGCGGCGACTGACGACGTGGAGTTGACGATAAGTCTTTGTGACGAGCCTAACTAACTTCTTGGTTGCTTCTTTTATGTATGTATGTATGTATGTATGATGAGAAATCCGAACTATCCCTGTACTTCCTTTTTGGTCTCTCTTTCTTCTTATTTTTCAAGCAAGCAAGCAAGCAAGCAAGCAAGCTTTGAAACCCTAAAGAAGAAGAGGATGATGATGGGCGGGTTGAAACGAGCATAAGAGGAATAGCATTTGGAAGAGTGATTGAATGAGTGATGTAATAAAAGAGAGCTCTCGGAAGATAGAAGAAGAACAAAACCAAATGTTGAAGGAAATTTGTTGAGTGCCTCTGGGTGATTGGAATTTGGAAAGTGGTCGAAGACAGACAGACAGACAGACAGACAGACAGATTTCTTTTAGATTCATTGTGTTTGTATGTGTGTGTATGTGTGTGTGTGGTGAAAACTTTGGTGCTGCTTCTGATAGGGTTTTTTGTTGATGTGGAGAGAAGATTTTAGGTTTTGAGGATGGTGGAGGAAGTATAAGAAAAAAATATTGAAAAGGGAAATGAGATGTCTGGGGATTTCACTTCTGTTGGTGGATGGGATTTGATGTCTGTTTGAAAGTGAGTAGGCTGTTTGGTGATAATGATCATAGTGAAGGGATGGTAGGCAAAGTGTATGGAGGAATCTGGAAATGATGAAAGATTAGGGGATCAAGATCATGATCTTTATTATGGAGCTTGTTTTCTGCCTTTGAGGAGCGTTGAAGTGGTCAAGGGCTTTGAACTGTTAGGGGCAAGTACTGAATATAGAGTAGAGTAGGGTAGAGGAGGAGGAGGAGGAGGAACCTACAGTGTGAACTATGGTGGGACATTGTTGTTGTGGAGAGAGATCTGAGTAACTATTCTTTGGTTGGAAAAGAGGTTATTTGTGAAAGTCTCGTTTTCTCAGAAGGATTAGCTTTTTTGCTTCACAGATTTATGCAGCTAAGAAAGTTGGGCCTCGGGGAAGTAAGTTTTGGTTTTGTTTATGGCATACTGCAAACCAGCACCCTTTAGACACCTTTAACAGAAGGTGATGATGGCGCAGATGAATCCTCCAGCTGGACCTTCCAGCTTGTCACAGGTCAAAGACCTGGTTAATTTAGCCCGGCAGGTTGCCGTATGCAAGAGGTCAGGGGTATGTCAGAAGAGAAATGGAGCAAACATCAGTCGATCAATAAAGCTTCTCTCTCCATTGCTGGAAGAGATTAGGGATGCGCACCATCCTTTGCCTCCCTCTGCTGTGGAGGCCTTCCACAAGTTGCATCACATCATGCATACCACAAAGCTGCTGTTAGATGAATGTCGAGAAGGGAGCTGCTTCTGTTTGTTGATGAAGATTGCAGCTGTCTCCGAGAAATTCTACAATCTCAATAAAAGCTTGTCAGCAACACTTGAATCTCTTCCCTTGGAGCTCTTCGAATTGTCTGATGAGATCAGGGAGCAGGTGGAGCTTGTGTGCACACAAGTGCAAAGAGCTCAGTTGTATGTGGACCCTGCAGAGGAATGCTTGTACATGGAGGTGGTTGACATGCTCCATCATGTGGAGTCGGTGGAGACCCCAGACCTTTCTGACCTTCAGAAGCTCTTTACAACACTTGATCTCAACAGTAATGCAGATTGCGAGAGGGAGATGCGGAAACTGGAGGATGAACTGGCCATTGATTCTGATAACTCTGAAATTACTAGCTTGATTGGCCTTGTGCGATATGGTAAGTGTGTCCTCTATGGAGTTGGGCAGATGGAACACTCAGAGAACTCGTCTCGGGAATCTGGAAACTCTTCTGTGGGTGATGCTGGGGAGCTTTCTTCAAGTGGCAGAGAGGTGTCCACAAGTCCTCCAGATGAGTTTCGTTGTCCCATCAGCCTTGACCTCATGATTGACCCTGTCATTGTTGCTAGTGGTCAAACATATGACAGATCATCTATTGCAAGATGGATAGATGCAGGGCACCTGACATGTCCCAAGAGTGGACAGAATCTTCCACATATGACCTTGACACCCAATTATGTTCTCCGGAGCCTCATCAGTAGGTGGTGTGAAGAGCATGACATACCATTTGACAAGCAAGATAAAGGAGGCAAGAAGGGAGGCAGTATGGAGCACATAGCAACTACAAAAGCTGCATTGGAGGCTACAAAGATGACAGCAACATTTCTTGTTGGAAAGCTTATGACTGGTAGCCCAGAGGTTAAGAAACAGGCAGCATATGAACTCAGGCTACTTGCGAAATGCAGCATGGACAATCGTATGTGTATTGCAGATGCAGGAGCAATTCCTTTACTTGTAACACTTCTCGAGTCAAATGATTCCAAGACTCAGGAGAATGCAGTCACTGCACTTCTGAATCTGTCCATCTTTGACAGAAACAAGACTATAATTGTAGATGCAGGGGCTTTGGATCCTATAATAGAGGTTTTGAGATCTGCCACTAGCATGGAGGCAAGGGAGAATGCAGCAGCCACACTCTTCAGCCTGTCAGTTGTGGATGATTACAAGGTCCAGATCGGCAGCAAACCTATGGCAATTACTGCATTAGTAGTGCTATTGCGTGATGGTACACCTGAGAGGGGGAAGCATGACGCAGCAACTGCATTGATCAATCTTGCAGTCTGGAATGCCAATAAGCCCAACATTGTAGCTGCAGGAGCTGTGCAAATATTGGTCTCTCTCCTACAAGATGATGAAGCAGGGATCACGGATGATGCATTGAAAGTCCTGGCTCTTGTTGCTGGATGTCCTCAGGGCCTTGAAGCTCTCAACATGGAGGCAACTGCAGTCGCAGTGCTAATGAGGCATCTAAGGTCAGGGTCTCCAAAAGGAAAGGAGAACGCCATAGTGGTTTTACATGCTCTGTGCAAAAGTGGTGGAGATGAAGTTTTGTCCCGTGTGTTGAAGGTTACGGGTGCTAATCATTCGTTGCACTCTTTATTAACAGGTGGGACACCCAGGGCCAAACGGAGGGCAGCCTCCCTCCTCAAACTTCTGCAAAGGTGGGAGCTGATAGGTTATAGTGCCACCGGCAATGTGTATACTTCCACTGATGTGAGCACCATGATGTTCTAGTAAATATGCAGCAAGGAAGTTTTCAAGAATGGGAGGCACAATTCACTCATGGCTTTGCTTGTTTCCTGAGACAGTGTTTGCATCACACTGGTCAGTCCTTTAGTGTGCTGTACTATAATGATGGGATTACATTCATATCCTGAAGACAAGTTAATAAAGGTCTTGCAAGGGATTTTGATCTGGCTTCATTGATATGACAGCTAGTGTCTCAGGATTTTGATCTGGCTCAGCCAGTGTCTCAACCATGGCATCACGTCCTGATGATGCTGCAGCAGGTGCAGACAAAATTGATCCTTCATTGGCCAAGTTTGCATCTTTAAGAAAGTAAGCTTCTCTTGCATCTAGAAACATTTGGAAATGACATGATTGCTATTCACAGCCATGTCAACAACCTTGTTCCTTCGCTGGAGAACGCCTCAGGAGCTTCCCACACTTCACACACCAGTACCTTCAAGGCTGAGCTCTTGAAGGTACGATTCTCTTGTTGAATTACAATGATATCAAGTGCACTTCCAAAGGGATGCAAGGGCCTGCAACTGTCTGTATTCCCTGTCACAGGCACCTTCTTTCTGAATACATCTTCTATTCTCTCTGGCTCTAAATCCTCATGTTTCAGTTCTCTGTTCTCAGGAACAGATTGCAGATTGCTTTTCAGAATCCTTCATGCTCTAGAAAATAGTAGATCTGGATTGTGCCTTCAAATTTGACTTGCTGAGTGGCTGGATTGTTGTCCATCACAACAATCTGTCCCTCATGCCAGTTGACTGAAAATTGTTGGTAGGGAATCTTCATTGTGGAAATAATATGAGCACTGTCCATGTTGTGATGGCAGTACCCAATAAAGTTACAATAAAGTTATCCGGAAAGGAATGAAAATACAGCACCAGAACCCTGAGTTTGGTCATAAATTGGGTGAGATTAAAAACGAACTGCAAAAAAGTAGGTTAGCATTCAATGGGGTTGAAACTCATGGTTTTTGTGGTGAACTGAGTTCATCCTATCTACGCCCCCTCTTTCCTTTTTCCTGAGGACCTCCACTGCTGCTACATATTATTTCATTGCTCCTCCATGTACAGCTACTATAATTATTCAAACCTTATACATTAAATGCTGAGTTTCAGCATTTCATACTCAGATTCAAAATGTCCTTACTTTATGGATACCACTGGAAGAGAGTGGATTGGAGGTGAAAGGAGGGCCAAAGACAGCGTGAAGACAGAGTGACTTTAAGAATATCTTTAATGTCTTTCAACAGTTCTCACAGTTTGTGTAGGCCAAAACAGAAACTTTTCAGCTGAAGTTCTTTTGAGATCCTTTAAAGGTGGTCGGATAGTATGCCAAGAAGCTAAATATTTTTGGTTGCTGTTACACTTCTCTTGCCAATGGAGGAAGTTCAGCATCGGTTTCTTGGTCTTCACGATGGCCTGGTCCACTTGAGCTAAGAGAAATACACAGCTGATCAGCTTGATATAAGGTACCCAGATTTTTGGCATAGAAACAACATAGGAAACATGCTTGCTTGATGATGATCCACAGACTACCACAAGGGTGCTCAGTGCATGTGTTCACTTGAAGAGGGCAGGCTTGTTCATGAAAATTATATTCAATGTGGTTATGACTCCAATGTCTTAGTGGGGAATGCCCTTGTTTAACATGTTTTATCTAATGTGGGAGCATAGGGTGTTCAACAAGATGTTGCAGTGGGGAATGTGCTTGTTGACATGCATTACCAAATGTAGGAGCATGGAGGAGGGTGTTCAACAACATGTCATAGTGGGGAATGCACTTGCTTCTTGACATGTATTACCAAATGTGGGAGCATGAGGCATGGAGAGTGTTCAACAAGATGCCCTGTCATGATGTGGTGTCTTGAACTCCTACGTTGTTGGGACATATGAAGTGTGGGCAAGGGCAGGAGGCATTGGAACTATTTCAAACAAATGCAACTGGACTATGTTGCCTTTGAACCTGGTTATTTGTAGGAGTCAGTAAGTTTTGTTCCCTTGTAGCAGCACTTGAAGAGGTCGGGCATGCCCATGAACAGATCATTTAGTATGGTCATGAGTCTGGGGAGTACCCTCATTGACATGTATGACAAATGCAGGAAAATGGAGGATGCATGGAAAAGTGTTCAACAACACGTCCTTGGGCATGACGTCGCTTGGGAATGCTACAGGCAATGTGCTGATATCAAACATCTATGTTGTTGCTGAGCTTGTAACTGGGTTCTCAGAGAAAATGTTGAATGATAATGAATGGCAAGGGGTGTGAAACTATGTTGCGATAATGATGACCATGTCACATCTGGATTGAGGTGAATGGCAAGGTACGTGCAATGTTTTGTATACAATCAAGACCATTGTAAGATCATTGAATTCCATACCAAACTGAAGAGATTGTAGATGCATGATGCTGGGGGTGTGCCAGATACAAAATTTGTGCTGCGTGGAAGAAGAAAAGTCTTTCTATTTGTGCCACGATAGCAAGAAACTGGCCATTGCATGCACAGGGTGATCAGCACACTCAGTACTCCGTATGACATCATGAATGATCTGCAGGTATGTGCTGATTGCCACACTGTCATCAAGATCATTGCAAACATAATGGGAGAGCAATTGTAGGAATGGATTCCAGTTGCTTCCATTGTTTTGAGGGTGCGCTTTTGTTCTTGCAAGAGGACTAAGAATCTGTTTTTTCAGTGGCTGAATTAGGATTCTTCATGTGTGTCATGCTTACTCATACTCATATAGGGTAATGTTCAGAATGCACTTGCTGTGAAGGCCTTCATTATGTATGCATAGGAAACAACCCAAAGGTCCAGCTAAAACATTGCTGGTCGATCTCATATTTTCAACCATGATGCATGTAGATGATTGTCTCAGAACAATCCACCAATGGAGATTCATACTGGCAAACTTTGAATTCCAGTTTGCCAGTATGAATCTGACCAGCATTTTTCTGTCTTGAGATTCCTCTCTCCAGTACAATCCATTGTACATACACTAATTGAAATTGCACAGCTCTTCTGCATCACAAAGCTTGCAGATCTATACCCATGAAAACTGAAATTGGTGGCAGCACATGGTGACTAATTTATCAAATTTCTTTACTACAAAACTGAAAAAACCTTTGCTCAACAAACTCAAAACCTTTGATTTCCTGATCCAATCCATGCCCTCGAAAGTTTCCTTGAGAGATGCAAACTATCACTGGTCATGTATTCTGTGTGCAAACAATATGAATGAGAAATACTACAGCTTGGCCAGATATGCATCCTTGAACAAAAGATAATTTTCCCCCAACCGAAACACAAACTTCATTCCTTGCAGAATCCACTGTTTTCCCTCTCATACTTAGGAAGAACTTCTTCTAGCTTGAGAATCTTAATCCTTCATTGAAGAAAGATGCTTTAGTTTTCATTCCAATTTTGAGGCAGCTCCTTCTATTCCTCCTCTATTTCTCCTCTTCCAAAGAAGCTCTGTGGTCTAGAGAGGAGTTGATAACTAGGAGTTCTAAATTTCAAAAGTTAATTTAAAGACAAGACATATTTGGGAATTGGTTTGCTAGTTTGATCAGGCACACAAAACGCTCTCTTGAATGGGACATGAGATTCCAAGCTCAAACTACTTGAAGGATTGCACTTTTTATCGTAAAAGTGTATCTTGTACAATTTTAATACATAGTTGTGATTATAGTAAAGGAATTGACACAATTATGATTTCATATGGAGTTAGGTCTTATGGGCTTTTTAGTACATCTGATGTAATAGATGAAAGTACCTTCATGTTGTGTCATAACATAACCTCCCTCCACCCCCACAAATAAAACATGTTGTATGTTAAATTCCATTACATTGATGAAGAACAATGCGGGAGTCCCAGCCAGTGTTGTGGTGGATTGTGCAGGCCAAGCATTCACTTTGTCCATGGAGTTATTGTATCAACACTAGTTATAGTTATTTTCTAATTTGAAAGAGAGTGCAAGCAAACATCTAATTGTGCAAACAATCATTAGGGGAGGCTGAAAAACAATTTCCAATTGACATGAATAAGCATAAACTTTCACTCCTTGCAAAAAACATTTTTGGTTCAAAATGAACGTTCGTTTTGTTCTGAAATTACTATGTAGTACTTCACTCCCTCAAGTTCCTAGACCTCCCTAAGTTTCAATTATTGTATTGCTAATCTTTGTAGTTTCCCTTTGCAAATGGGTCTCATCCACATGATATTTGTTTGGCCAGATTTGTGTTCATCACTTTTGTTGATTGAAGTCACAAATGAAAGACATAGTTGCATATCCTTGATTTCATCTCCATTTAAATGACCATAATCTA
>Ga0209208_10006313_pt1 | contig 16343 bp, 12 predicted proteins | sample S1TSphfallax_3_FD_187694 | JGI IMG/M metagenome (GOLD analysis project Ga0209208, IMG submission 187694) | Host-associated microbial communities from peat moss isolated from Minnesota, USA - S1T2_Fd - Sphagnum fallax MG (SPAdes) (version 2) | ecosystem: Host-associated > Plants > Peat moss >...
AAAAATAGTAATGCAACAACATTTACTTAAACATGTTGGTTAGGAACACAAGTTTGAAACAAGTTTTGGTTTTTCTTTTGGGATATATTTTTCAAAGGGACCACTATTGGTATGCTATTTGAATTTTTTTATTAACTAATTGATTGAATAGGTAAATTTTACTTATGAATTTCTAAAGTTCAAGAATGTGATTTTTTAAAAAAACCATTGCAATTAGAAAAAAACAATTCATGGTAATTCCCACCTTTTTTTTTCAATCACGAAATTTATAGTTACAAAAACATTTAGAGGATAAGGATCAAGAATATTGTTTGGCCAATTTTATTTGTTTTACCATTCCTTGAAGGGTTCCTAATGGTACCAGTCAAGGATTTTTTACTTGTTTTCCATCCAAATGACATGGCAAGTCATCCAACCTACATGGCACAATCATTTGTGATTGGTTTTAGAATTACAATATGTATTGAAGTATGACTCCATGTGTGGCAACAATTTGTTTCACAAAAGTCTTTTTTTTTCTCAAAATATTATTTTGTGTTCGGTAGTAGATAACAATGATTTTTTAGAACTTTTGTTTCTTGCCAAAATGGTAATCATCCATAATCAAATGTAGAAAAAATGGTGATCAACCCAACAACTATTTAACAAAAATATATGGATATACCAATATGAATTACAAATCTTTAATCATCATTTTAATTTTTTTTGCTACACACTCAAAACGAAAATAGATATTTAATTACTTTTCTTTTTCTTTTTCTTTTCTCCTTTTTAATGATTGAAACCTCCAAATTCATTTCAAATTTTTATTTTTAATTCATCTTTTTTGGAATTTTTTAACCAATGAAAAAAGCCTAATAGATAGGTAGATTATAAATAGATAAATAGGTAGGAATTAATTAATTGGTTGTGTGTACTTTAAAAAACAATCATGACCCAAAATTCTATACCTATTTAACTATTTTTTACCTATTTCATTATTTACCTATTTACCTACTATATTCATTAGTAGGTAGATCATAGACATAAGTAACCAAATCTATAGGTCACAAGTAGCCTAACCATTTAGGCATGTAAATAGGTTGCATGTATAGGATGTCAAAAATTAAAGTTCATTAGCTAATAGGGGATGTGGCTTAGTTAACTAGGAATTTCACTTACATTTACATTAAATTAGGACAAATGCATTAGAGAAGAAATTTAATGAAATCACTACATTTCCTATAGTGAATAAGGACAAGTTCCTACGGACTCACAAACACTTGAACAATAATATAGAAAACTTATGTGTTAATGGAATTTGATCACATTTTAATTACAATTTATTTTAAATAATATTATGATTGGATTTAAATTAAATCTATGATTGAATTTTAGTTATAATGGACATTTTTAATTACAAAATGTTCTAGTTACCTAGAAAAGAAATGCGATTAAACAACTTGTTGCAAAAGACATGCCGTGGAAGTGCATCAACAACAACAAACCTTTATGATTACAAATCATTTTTTTCATTCACTACCATGGATGAACATGAATATGATGTGAACCCCATGTAACCTACATGGAACTTGACTTTGCAAAAACATTTATGACTACCTTATGAATAGTTGCATGTTGCCAAGTGTCCTAGCTACATAGCTTAATTTAATTACCTAGCTAAGTAAAATAATACATAGGTAGATAATATGTGTCTACTTTAGCCTACTTAGCCTAGCTTAGTGTAGCAAAGCCTCTAGGACATAATTACCTACCTAGTTTAACCTACTAAGCTACGTACCTATAATGTGCTTACCTACCTAAGTAAAATAATACATAGGTATGTAATAAATGCCTACCCTATGCTAGCTAACTTAACCAACTAGGCCTACATAGTCTTGCTTCCCTATCTGAGCCTAGTTTATTTATACGAACTTAACCTACTTAACCTAGTGTAAGTTAAGTTAGCCCTTTTGTGTGCAAGTACAAAGGTTTGAACCTTTTAGGTCAATGAGTATAAACCAAGTCTCTAACCATTGCACTACATAATTATATGGTGACAAATTTTGTCAATTTATTAATTTCACATCTTGTTACATACATTACTTATGTGTGTAACTAGGAAAATAAGTAATATGTAGGCAACTTGTAGGCAGGCAGGCACCTACCTACCTACCTACCTACCTACCTACCTACAAGCTACTTAGTTAAATGATTTATTTAACTTAGGTATTTTGTCTACCTAACTACCTATGTATTTACATAGGTAAACAATCAGTAGGTAGGTAATAGGTGACTAACCTAGCCTACCTATTAGTTAAAGGAACTTGTACACTTTGATTAACAATAAGGACATTGTTGCATGTCATCTAGTCATCTACATATAATTGCAAATATAATTGCAAAAGCAATTACTTTAATATCAACCATCAATGGATGCCTCCAATAATGGATAAAATATGTTCATTTTTCATCTATTTTCATTTAGTTACAAATTATAGTTGCAACATGTACTTCTAAAATTTGAATCTATCATAATGTAATCACATATAGGAGTACAAACACTTGCAACTATGGTGACACATAGGACTATTATAAGTTAATTTGCAAAATGAATTGATTTGGAGAGTAGTTGCACAATAATCACAAACATAGGGTCAAAATGGACAAGATTTTTTCTAGTGTAACTACTTAATTTTAAGTTACCTACTATTTATTCAAATACTTATTTACTTACTTATTTATCTACTTACTTATTTACTTATGTAATTATTAATACCAACCCTGAACCTACCTATCACCACTTATCAACAACCTATCAATTATCTATGAACCTATCAATTGTCATGAATACTAACATTTTAAAAAAATTAGAAAAATTCAAGGATTATATGCTTAGAAGGTTTTAAATGACATAGTTGGTAGAAGCTTTTAGAAGATTAGTTGGTGTACACCTTTAGAATATTAATTGGTAGAAACATTTATAATGATTAATTGGTGGAAACCTTTAGAAGATTAGTTAGCGGAAACATTTAGAATGACTAGTTAGTGGAAGCTATTAGAAGATTAGTTGGTGCCAACCTCTAAAATGATTAATTAATGAAAACTTCAAGAAGGCTTAAATGGTGGAAGCTTTTAAAGCTTTAGTTGACATAACTTTCTAAAATGTCTAGTTGGTGAATTTTAAAAAAAGGTAGCGTATTAAAAATATCTAGTGTAATTCCATGGGATTATGTAGATATAGGCCATAAGGGCACCACCCCTTAATCTCGTTAATGCAAGTTGTGGTATTTGTTCCATATCAAATCTTTGTATCATGCATTATTCCATTAATAACATCTCCTATTTCATGTTCATTGTTGAATTTTTCATTTTGACAACTTTTTATAATTCTTTTCTTATATCTTTGTCTTGTCCTTGATACCATTTTATTTCCAATGAATGTACCTACCTATTTATTACCTAATACCTATAGGTTATTACCAATCCTATTTACCAAGTTGCAACCTATTTACTACTTTTTTTAAGGTTTTGACTTGAATTTGTAATTACAATAAGAATTGAATATCACACCAACACTTAGCCTAATTAATTGTGTGTAGTCATAACGCATATTACAAGTTGTAAACATAATCAAGTTATCATATTTTTTGGATGTCATTAAACAATACTTTTTTTTCATCTTGTTTTCATCCAATCTATCCCACATGCACAAAATGTAATCACATCTATGATTATAATGTTGGTTGGTACCTTATTATAGTCACACCTATAATTAAAAACACTTGTGACTAAGGTGCTAAAAATGACTATTTTGATTATAGTTAAAAAATAATAAAAAATGATAATGTAGTTGCACAATAGCCACAAACATAGAGGTTGGAATGGACAAATTTTAGTATAGTGAAAAAAATAATTAATGTATATAACATTCATACTAAATCATGTTTTAAAATCTAAGCTTTAACATGTATTTTCATTCTCATATTTTATTCAAATGAAAGAAATGTTTTCTTTTCACACAAATTTCTGTCATTTTTGGGCCTAACAACATCAATTAAAAATCTTTTAAAGAAAAAAATGACATAAATGCATCAATTTGTTTTTAAAAACTAAAAATTGCTAGATTTTTACCATGTACGTTCCACCAAGCAACCAAAATATAGTAAGATTAAAAACATTCTGCCATCTTTTCATTATACAATTAAATATTATTAAATATAATTATTAACAATCATCAATTCAATAAATCATTTAAAGAAATGATTTAATGACACAAGTGAAAATTCGTCCTCAAAGTTTTTAAAAAGTCTACATATGTTTTATAAATAAATTAAAAAACTTCTAGTCATTTGAAACAAAATATATTTGAATTCTATTATTTTATAACAACTCAAAAATTATTTCTGCAAGAAAAAATATGGTTTCATGACATAATTTGTAAGGAAACCTTTTTAGGATGCATTTTTTAATGAAAAATATTTTATGGTGAACATGAATAAAATCCATATATTGTAATTCATTCAAATCATTTATCTAGAATAATAATAAAATTATATTAATTTATTTAGAATAAATTACAAGTCAATGTTATGTTATGTCAATAAATAATAATGTATTCATTTTAATAATTTATTATCACATGTTAATTATTCAGATTATTATTTATAATTTATTAACATTTAATGCATACAATTTTTTGTATATAAAAATATTTTTAAAAATCAAATACATATAATATATGTACTTATAATATCTCATATACATAGTATATTACTTTTTATTCTTAGAATTATTCGACTTTACATAATGAAGACTGAATTTTCATCTTGTGTTATTTGTGTCTTTTCATTTCATAAAATGAAAGACCAAAAATAACAAGATAATATTTTCCCCAAATTGGGTGAAAGCATGGTAAAGTATGCCAAAAACATATCCCACACAAATACTCACAATCAAATTTATAACATAAACATGAAAAAAATATTTTAAAATATTTAATTTTCATAATAAAACAATGGTGCTCTCCATTGAGTTTATGGTTAGTTACACATAAAGTTTGAAAAAAATTAATATAAAAAAAATGGATGAAAAATATGTTTTAAATTGACTAGGTTTTCAAATTTTCAAACATATTTTTATATGAACACTTTAGTAGATTATGACTATAATATGAAAAAAAATTAAACACATTGATACATATTATGCTTCATCAATTTGAAAATATAAAAAATCCAATTACAATTGTACTTTCATCATATCTTCATATACTTGTTCAAAATTGGGACAAATATGGTCCTATGTTTTTATTTTTAAAAATGTATTTCAATGCATATTAAAGCAAGCAATCTTTTAATATTATTCAATGAAGTCAAAAAAATTCCTCTTATTGATCATTAAAATAAAAAATCCATGAGTTCAAAGTATTAAGGCCTAATTTTTGGATATTTTCCATAAAAAAATGAAGTATCCCTTGTTGGCATACTTTACCATGCTTTCACCCAATTGAATGAAAAAATCTCCTATTTAATTATAAACATGGTTTAGTAAATAATTTAATATGTCACATTCTACCTAATTGATAAATTGAAATGTTAATATAAATAAATAATAATTGTATAAATAACCACAATGCAATATATGGATTACTTTCCAATTAAATTTAAAAATTTGACACTGAAATAAGAATTTGAATAATTAAAAAATAACCTTAGTGTTATTTCAACTATGTTCTAAAGGTGGACATGATGAATATATATTGTACATACAACCAAAATTTTACACAAATTGATCCATAAAAGGCTTTGTTGAAAATAAAATAAAATTCTTGTCAAAATCCCTGGGAATCAAACCTTTGTCCTCTTCATGGCTTGTATCCCAAATGTAGGGATAACATTAGAAATATAAAATATAAGGAGTATTTTTTATCCTTATTTATGAAGTGCAAGAATTTTAAAATATTAGGTATATTTGGGATTACCAAAACCTCATTTTTTCATATAAACGAATATTTTGGCATCACATTCTTTAACATTAATTATAGTTATGGTCTGATTCAAGACTCACCCAAGGTGAAATGGCACAAAGATGTGATTTAATGCATTTTAAATGTCTCATAGTAAATTGGATTAATAGTTATTCTCACATTTTTGAATTTAATGGTTGGGACCTAGGATTTTCAAATATGGTCACAAACCAAGTCCTTAACCAACTCACCACTTTTTCATGTTGTCATAAAATTTGTCAACATATTTTTATGTACTTTGTTCATGTCAAATTTACTTCTACATCCAAACTTGGAAATGGTTTTTTTTTCCCGTATATTTTTCTTAAATGAAGCAAATGAATAGTTGTTTTCAAGATCTTTCAAAATCAAATTCATTGAGTTGGACATAATATATATGATTTTCAATTGTTCTTGAGATTTATTTTTTTGAATTGAATTATGTTTTACACAAATTCAAATTTATTGTTATACTTTCAAATATTCATATTCAATTTTTTTGAATATGAAACAATAAACAATATATTATACAATACTACATTTGAATGTATTTGATAAGAAAATTAAATGTTCAAATTTATATAAGTGACATGAGCATGATTTTTATGAACCCTTTGTTTTCCCTCCATGTGTTCATGGAGATTTTATTTGGAGTGAACACCAAAACATTATGGTGGAAGGTTTTTTCTCATGAAGAGCCCATAAAGACTAGCAGGTCATGGCAAACATGTATGATGAAGTTTGCATCGACCCACATGATACTAACAACAATGCATTTAAAATCTTGAGCTTTAACTTGCTTTTGCTATCGCTTTTCATCTCAAGTGGAACAAAATTGTAAGAATGTGACATTGACTTCTATTAACACTCTCCACAAAGTCTCCACAACCTTAAGAAGTTCACCTCTTGTCTTGTCAAATTTTTTTTGCATCATAGCTAAACTTGATGAGCAATTTATAACCTAAACCTTTGGAAGTTTCCCTCTTAATACTAAAGAAGTGAACAAACAATAAAAACAAGTACACAACCATGCTCTAATTACACCTAAACTTTCATAATAACAAAACCCTACCTCTTGCAAAGCCAAGAGAAAAGGTTCCTTTTATATATTGAAATGGGTAATTACAAAACTTTGGTTGAGTTCACTTGGGGCCTAGAGGCTTCCATGGGGATTAGTTGGGCTACCACCAATGCTACAAACTATATTTAAGTGGAATTTATCATCCCTTCATTTTGAGTTGTTGACATTCATTTGCAAAGCCCATTTTCTAGTGTAAATTCAACAAATTTTGCTAAAAAATGTTGGGTTTAATTTCTCCAAGTTTTTAATATCAAAAAATTGAAAAAGAAAAACATTTTTGCAAGGCAAAAGCTGGTGCAACCTTAAAGAGCCCTTGAATTTTACATTAAAAAGGTATCTTAAGGAAAAAAAAGGAGAAGAACTATGAAAACTCAAATATTTTCACCATGCAAAAAACATAGTCTTCAAAAAAACCTCTGAAAGCAACCAAAATCCTTCAAGAAAGATATTATAACTCTATTATAACTAATCTCAAGTTTCAACACAAGCCAAAAAATTCATCTTTCAAAAATTTTCATATAAAAATTAGACCTATTATTTATTACCTAGGGGCCTATAAAAATCCCTTAAGCTACTAGACTGTATAAACTTAGCTGCACCCATTTGGTCCGTTGCTTGTTGCAAGGTCAAATAAGCAATGTCATTTAAAACCATGTCATTTTGATTCTGTTGTTCCTGTAGCAACATAGCAGCACATTTGCAAAAAGTCATCAAACATTTGCAAAAAAGTCATCAAAATGTGGGAGTTTTGTTCCATTGGGAATTGTTACACATTGCACTTGCAAGGATTCCCCTAAGAAAGAAAGAATCTTTCCCATCTCTTTTAGGACTTTAGATGGGTGCTTTGGGGATTGATTGATTGATTGTTGGATTTTGTCTTCTGGAGAATGAAATGAGATGTTACTCAATGATTTCTGGCTTTTGAATTCCCTTTCTTCACAAGCTCCAAATTTGAAAGGATTCCAAGGATTTCTCTGTTGGGTTGTGATTGTTTTTTTGAGACAAATCATTTGGTGCACAGAAGTGTGAGGAAATCGGTGTTTGGGTCTCTTGGGTTCGTCACTGGGAGTGGGTTGAAGGCATTGGTGGGGAAGAAGAAGGGTGGTAGTGGTAGAGGATTTGGGAGCAGCAGGAGGACGATGTTAGAGTGAAGAATCTGAAGGAGATTCTGAAGAAGGAGAGCAGTGAGGGTATTCAGGACGAGATATCGATGGAGATGGACACACAGCAGAAGTGTCAAATGCGACATCGCGTGCTCATGGTGTCGGATTTTTTCTACCCTAATTTTGGTGGAGTGGAGAATCACATCTACTACCTGTCTCAATGCCTCCTTCAGCGTGGCCACAAAGTGAGATCCATCTGTTCCCTTGCTGCTTGCTTATTACCTGAGGCAAGACTAGGGTTTTGTGGACCTTTGTGCTTTCCAGCTCTGCCGAAATTTGAAACCTCAGGTAGGGTTCTGTGCCCATGGATGAGAGGAGCATGAATGCGTCAAAAATCACTGTTCCTGTGTCCTAATGATCTAAAGTTTTTGAATGTGGTTAAAAACCCTCAGGTGATTGTTGCAACCCATGCGTATGGGAAGAGAAGTGGAGTTCGCTACATGACAAATGGTTTGAAAGTCTACTACATTCCACGCCTGCCATTTATACAGCAGGATGTGCTTCCCACTTTATGTGGGTCACTGCCCATACTCCGCACCATATTCGTGCGTGAGGGCATCACATTAGTCCATGGACATCAAGCATTTTCCACCTTGTGCCATGAAGCACTCTTGCATGCTCGCACCATGGGACTAAGGGTTGTCTTCACTGATCATTCACTATATGGATTTGCTGACCTTGGCAGCATTCACATGAATAAGGTGCAACCCTTTGCCTTTGAAACGTGCCCATTTCTTCTACCTCTATCTCTCATGTTGATCAGTGTCCTTGTTTGTCTTTGTAAGCTTTGCATGGAAACATCTGACATGTCCATGCTTTAAAGAGTGCAGGTACTGCAATTCACACTCGCAGATGTACATCAAGCTATATGTGTCTCGCATACCAGCAAGGAGAATACTGTGCTCCGATCTGGACTGAATCCAGAGAAGGTTTTTGTCATTCCAAATGCCGTAGACACAGCCATGTTCCGGCCTGATCCATCAATGCGCCCCTGTGGAACAGATGAGATTGTCATCGTGGTAATAAGTCGCCTGGTTTATCGCAAGGGTGCTGATCTGCTTGTAGAAGTCATTCCTGAAGTCTGCAGACTCTATCCACAGGTAAATTGAATGTTTCACATTTCTCTTGAGAAATTCTTGGCCAGTAAGCCCAATCTATCTTGGAATTGCACAATTCATTCAAAAAATTTCTGGAATGGATTCAATGAATTTCAAGTTTTGCTATCAATCTTACTTACTTGACACTTGTCTAGGGTGGCCTTGAGCTGTCTGATTAGGACATTTGGTGGATGTGGGTGAAGGTACGTTTCATAGTTGGTGGTGATGGGCCTAAGCGGGTTCGCTTGGAAGAGATGAGGGAGAAGCATGGTCTGCAAGATCGTGTTGACATGCTAGGGGCAGTGCCACATGCCGAAGTACGCTCAGTGTTGGTTCGTGGTCACATTTTCTTGAACAGGTATAATTTGATTTGAAAAAAACAGTGAATCACAACATCATGTCACATGTGGACCTTGATGTTTATACAGTACTCTTATTGCTAATGCTAATTTCAGTGTGATGAATTGTTGGCAGCTCATTGACAGAGGCATTCTGCATTGCAATATTGGAGGCAGCCAGCTGTGGGCTTCTCACTGTGAGCACACTTGTTGGTGGTGTACCTGAGGCATGTATGGCTTTTACCCCCCCACCTCTTCTTATCTGCCTTCATGGCTGCAAGCAGATGCAACCTTGAAGACTTTCTTGATTCCTCTGGCTCTTATGTGCTTATAGGATATTTACATTGATGCTGATCTGCAAAGGACAACAGTCACTTGTCAGAGTCTTTTGAGGCAGATTTAATCAACAGATGTTTAATCAATTCTTGCAGGTTCTCCCTCCTGACATGATAGTCCTAGCACCTCCAGTGCCAGCAGAATTGTCAAATGCGATAGGCCGGGCTATTGAGCTTCTTCCCCAAGTGGACCCTTTCTCAATGCACAATCGGGTAACACACAGTCCATCCTGACTCTTGCACAGTTTTACTTGGGTGCATGTGGTGAATCCATTCATTCATTCATGAACTTTGTCCTCTTACAATCTACAAAAGTTCCCACTGCATCAAAAGTCTTGCTGGGATATTTTAGAGTGAAATACTAACAAGACTTTTTTGGGCTGCAGATGAAGAATCTTTATAGTTGGATGGATGTTGCCAAACGCACAGAAGTTGTGTATGACCAGTCCCTGAGATCTGATGATGATGACCTCCTACTTCGTCTCTCTCGGTAGGTAACATCTCTCATGGTGCACCTTTGGTATAGTTTCAGTGTATGGAGTCCACCCATCAACTTGTAAAATAGTTTGCTGCCTTCTCCTGCAGGCTGAGAGAGAAGTATGCAGAGTGTGCACACACACCTTGCCTGCATTTTCTTTGTGGAAGCATCCTGTCTTGGATTTCCCGCACCCTCTCTGACACTTTCTGGTTTTCAGAAATTGAAATGTTTAGCTTGGGTACTGTGACTATTTTGTGTGACACATTGCAGCTAAACTGCTGAACTAAAATTGTCTTCTGCACCAAATGTTGCACATCTGTGTTGTTGAGCTCTCTGATATCTAACATCCTGACAATGTATCATTGCTTTTCAAATTTGGTGAAATTTCTCTTTTCACAGATGTGAGGCATGTGTGACAGGTACTATGCCTGTGGGCCCTGGGCCGGCAAACTATTTTGTCTGGTGGTGGTGATAAACTTCATCGTCTGGTGCTTCCTTGAGTGGCAACAGGTGCATCCCCCTTTCATTTGAGGACTCAATTTGGAAATTCAAAAGCATATAGATACATACTAAATTTCTTGCAAACTGTATTCCAAGTTCAAGATGACGAGTTTCTTTTAGCATTTTCTGCCAGAAAGGGCAAGTTATGGTGGGATTGTCATTTCCCATATGAACTTGTAGTATCTCAGACCATGCTTGTTTGGGTACAAACTTGTTTGCATATATATATGTAAATATGCATCTGTCTGGGGTTTGACTTTTGTTGTCTGTTGTGCTTCATGATGACAGCCTGCAAAGGATTTGGAAGTGACACCAGATTTACCACCACCTCAGGCTTTTGCTGATGAGCTCAATTAGATTTTAGCTTTGAGAATTGTGTTCTTTAGGATCCATCCCCAAGAAAATATCACTGTGGGAGAGCAGCTGGATGGACAGGAATACTTTTGCACTTGTTTGTTTAGAGCACTTAGGGATGCAACAAGTTTTAGTCCTTCAGCTGTTTTTCAGTGTTTAGGAGGTTTGTCAAGGATCTAGGTACAGCACTGACATCTGCCATGGATCATCTACCATGATTCCAGAAACTTAGTATTGAAATGAGCTTGGAGGGACTTCTGGGACAAAAAACTGTCTGTTAGTTTTATCCAACAATAACATCATGCTCTGGAATTTTTTCTCTGCTTCTTCAATTCTCTCCAGAGCCTGTGAACATAGTTTGAAATGGGTTCTGTTGTCAATTCACAGAACTTAAAAGATGTAGGGATGTCATGAGAATGGTGACACTGAGGAAACATGGTAGGCTTTGAGTGTGCAGCACTTGCTGGAGTTTGACGAACAAGATTTGTGTTACTGTGGATTGCAATGAGGGAACATCTCCATGCTAGTTGATGTAGAAAGTTGTTAAAGCAAACACTTCAATGACCAAGATAGAACTTGAAGATTCAGACAAGGAACAGTCCTGTAAATCTAGCTTCATCTCATGAAACCGCTGAGAGCAAACCTCAGTTTGCTGGTTTTTTACCATATAGCTTAATGCTTCCAGGGGAGAGCCTTGAGTCCCTCTCTTCACATGTTTTGGGTGATGTGGATGGTGACTCAGCAACTGCCATCTATGGTTGTGAGATGTGAAATGTAGGCAAGAATGGAGCTGGGCAGGCAGTGATTCTATCTTGACAACACCTGGAACACCATTGAATTCTTCTTGACAAAACACATGGGGAGGGTGGGGTGGGTTTTTCTTTTGGGGGTTCTGAAATGGATGGCCAGCACTTGGATGAGAGCAAACTTGGGTGAAGAGATCATGCAAAGTGGTTTGGTATGAATCTGGTTCACAAATAATGTATGTGTTGTAGCTGCCATTGTACTCTACCAGAGAGGCAATGTTGCATACAAATTCAATGCAGCTGCTCTAAATGCAAGATAGACCTGTAGTGCATCCATGTAGTAATTGCCATGAACACATCACACTTCCAACATGTGCATCAACAACAACAATACAGTGGGGTTTTCCTTTTCGGTATGAACCTTAAAACTCACTTCCAAGTTGAACAACACCTCCACCACCAGAAACATCCTTGTCACGACCAAAACTCTTGGTTGAAGCTGAGTTGCACACTCCGACTGGAATGAAATGTGTATATCTTCATGTGTGAGCTTGGCCATGCAACAGCAGAAATTGCCAGTCATCCAGTGAAGCACTCTTTTTAATTTTCCTAACCCTTGGGCACTGCATTGCAATGGGTATTTGCAAGAGATTTCCTCATGAAATTCATTCATTCACAACCTGTACTGCTTTGGAGCACAAAAGTCGGTTGATCATCCTGTGCCTAAAACTATAGAGAAGATTGCCATTGCGCAATGCTGTCAGACTCTAGAGGTGTAATGTGAAGGAAGGGGTTGGTGTCAACTGAAAAGGATTCTTCATGCAAAGCGTGAAAAAGACACATGATGATGCATGTCTGGGGAATTTTCTTTTGCAAGTCATGTATGACAATGTCCTGTACAACATGTGCAAAACCCCAACTGTGGACCTCTGATTTCTGCTTCTCTACTGTGTAGTGTCTCCACTCCAGTTAAGAACACACAAAATCCTTTCTGGAAGCACAATGCAAAGAGATGAAGAAGAAGACAGCATAAATATCTACATGGTTCTCCTTGCTCTCCTTGCTCTCTCTATTACTGTACAGGGGAGGTTTCTTTTCAGTGTTTCACACATTGGGTGCAAAGAAGAAAGCTGTGAAGGAAGGAAGGAAGGAAGCAACCGAGCAAGCCAGCTGTGTGTTCCAAATCCATGTAGGGTTTTGTTGTTGTCTGTGGCCTTCCTTTCTTTCTACCCCCCATCATCAAAACTGGCTCCTCCTCCTCCACTGCAGAAAATCCCTCCCTCGAAGGAAACTCACTCATCCCGCATGTCCCTTCTGTCGCCGTCCTTGCGAGGTAACATACATACATAGATACATGTTCCTTCCCCAAGTCTTGAGCAATTGGGTTGCTGGAAAAAAAGCTCCACCCAAGCTTGTTGGGATGAAGAAAGCTTGGCTTTCAGTGCGTGCCGGTGTTGGGAACTTTGGCTCATCACACCTTGCCGTACTTGTGCCAGAGAAGAAGCATGGTGACGCATCGGCGCACGATGTAAAGCTTGGCTCGCTGCTGCTTCACGAATGCTAGCGACTGCTTGGTGGCATTGGAAACACAACTAGAATGCAACCCAAAAGGCGAAAAGCTTTCTGTCGTCGACGACGGCGAAGTAGGCGAAGACGACAAAGAGAATCTCTTTGAAGTGGAGAAGCGTCTGGAAAACGAAGACGAAGAAGAGGACCCACCATCACCACCATCACCACCATCACCACCACCATTACCACCACCACGCCTCTGCTTCTCTTGTGTTGCTTCTGCTGCTGCACACACTGTAAAACACTGCCCCATTTTTGTGTTTTCCCCTCACCACAGAATGCAACTCATACAAAACCAAACAAATCAAGCAAATCAAGCAAATCGCACCAGAAATTCTCCTACTACTTCTTCTTCTCCTTCTCCTCCTCCTCCTCCTCTTCCTCCTCCCACTTCTTCCAATTCCTATTCCCTTAACAATTCATCACAGATCATGATCATAACCCCTCTCACTCCATACCCCTTTTTTTTTCTCCACAAATTCAAACAAGATCAATGACAAACAAACTTCACCAAATTCAACTTGTTTGCTTTCCTTTCACCAAGCACAACACAAAACAAAACAAAACTAGACACACTCCTCCCCACCCCCAAAAAACAAACCAACCAACATCAACACAACAACAAAAACAACAAAGGAGCTTGTGAAAGAATGGGAATGGAATTTAGGAATTGGGGATTGCATGAATTGAATTGGTTGCTTGCTCTATTGGGTGGGAATGATGGATAGATCACAAGCCACTACTACAAACACACTTTTTTTTTAATAGAAAAAAGCTTTGCTCATTTCTCACTCCATTACAAGTGTGGAGAATTTTATTTTTTTTTGGTGAGAGAAAAAGGATTGTGGAACTTTTAAGGGAGAATGGGGAGAATGGGTGTGTGAGCCAAGCCCACTTTAGCCCTACATAACATACCAACAATTTAACTATCTCCCCCACATTAGCACATGATACTATAATTACTCTCAAACCTTGTGCATCAAATCAAAATGTTGATGGGTGTCAACAATAGTGTGGGTGTCAAAACTTATTCTTCTCATGTCTTTGAATTCATCACCTATTATGCTCAACTCTAATTTTTTAATTCAAAAGGAACCAAATCAATCAATCAATCAATCAATCAATCAATGTAAGGAGATCATACTCCCATTTAACTTTGATCTACACATCAACCACTTATCTTATTTGCTTATGTCAAAAAAAATCCAAAAAACTTAATGAAAACTATAATGTAAAAAATACCCATCAACCACATTATCTTATTGCTTATGTCAAAAAACTAAAATTAAAATAAATTATGAAAAATAAAGTGTTAGAAGAAGAAGAAGAAGAAGAAGACCCATAAACCACTTATCTTATTGCTTTATGTCAAAAATAAAATTATTGAAAAATAAAAGTGTAAGAAGATCCTTCAAGAGATGAATGCTAATCTTAAAAAATGATTTCTCTGAGATCATTTTTTGGGGATCAGCATTAATTTTTGGTATCATGAACCTAAAACATACATAGATCATTAGTTATAAGATTTTAGGGTTGAGGATTTAGAGCACTCTTACACATATAATAAGTAGGCATAAAAGATGCCTTCCACTCTTAAGGAGGAGGCAAAAGATCCTTCTTCCTCTATTCTAAGAGGGATGGATGTTCATGGACATAAGGTGCCCTACAAATACACTAGGAAATTTTTTTGTGAGTGCTTTAGGGATGGTTATAGCCAACAATAACTGACACAAAATAAGATTCTTCCCTCTACAAGAGCACCCTAAATTCATGAGCCTTTTGTCACTACCTGCATTTATGAACAAAACAAGATTATGGACAAATTAGTAGGGTACAAGACAATTTATATTATCACACCCTTTTCCTAAAATCTAACTTTGTAAACATGAGTCATTAATATTTTAAATTTTAATTAATTTTTTAAAAATAAAATATTTATGTCTAGCATTCTTTTTTTCAAGTGGGCAACTTGCAAGCTGACATGCCTGCCTGATCTCTTCTGTATAATACTTACAAAGAAGAAATGGAAACTGAGAAAGCAAAGTCATGTAAAGTCTCATTTGAATTCTTAAAAGTAGAATATTACAAACTATAGGTTGTCAAGCTTTCTTAGTGAAAAGCACCAATTCAAAGAAGAAGTGAAGATAAAGAAAGCAAAGGTGTGAATTCTCATTTTTGAATTGTCAAAAGCTAAATTTCTAAAAGACTACAAGGTGTTTAAGCTTTAGTAACAAAAGCCCCAATACAAAAAGAAGAAGTGAAAGTAGAGAAAAGGAAGGATATATATATATAGCCTTCATCACTTACTTACCTTAAGGTAATCTTATTTATTTTATTTTTCCTTCAGAAAACCATGTATAAACTATAACCTATTACCCTTAGGCTAACCTATTCAATCACTATAGTGTATAGTCTATATACCCTTCCAACATTGGTGACAACTTCCCAACAAGACAAAAGTGTTCAACCTTTCTAGTACCTATCCACACATAGGGTTTTGAATTTTTAAAAACATCAATTAATTATAGTTTTTTTTTTGTATTGACCTCCTCATTTGGCCACTATAGTCCATTTACAATTTTTTTCTTAAAGAGAATGACCAATAAGAGTTCATAGATTCCTAAGTAATATAGGAAACATGTAACAACCCACAATACATTTTTAAAAAAAGAAAGCCCATCATTTTTGAAATATTGGG
>Ga0209208_10006314_pt1 | contig 16343 bp, 8 predicted proteins | sample S1TSphfallax_3_FD_187694 | JGI IMG/M metagenome (GOLD analysis project Ga0209208, IMG submission 187694) | Host-associated microbial communities from peat moss isolated from Minnesota, USA - S1T2_Fd - Sphagnum fallax MG (SPAdes) (version 2) | ecosystem: Host-associated > Plants > Peat moss >...
AGAAAAAGCAAGGACAGGGCAAACTCAGTTTAGCACCAAATTTGCTGCTAAACTGAGTTTCATGCCCTGTTAAAGCCTAGCTTACTTTGTTTTCCTGTTTTTGAACTAACTTTCTCTAAGTTGGTATTGGGTTCTGAAAGTCCTTTCATGGAACTCTTTGGTCCAGACCAAAACTTTATTTTCATAGTGAAATAGTCGAAACCCTACAAATTCACAAAGACCCTTCATTCATGGGGCAGCTAGCTAGCTAGCTAGCTAGCAGCTGCTCCCAGGTTTGTTTCCGGGACCTCCACAGACGTTAATATTATACTGGTGCACCCATGTGACCATGTGTGCAAAATTACAGAAATCATGGGTCCACAGAATGGCCAATGCAAATTTTAATAGCTACCCCAACTTGGTCTGCAGACCTATGATGGAATCTGTTTTACATTGGAAAACAAGTCCATTTGAGAGTACCGGACTGCCACTTACCCAAGAAGGCTGACACAGTTTCTGACAATGAAAACTCCCAAAACTTACTTGACAAAGTTAGTCTACTTTTTTGTGCCCTTGCCCCCACAGGGACAGGGACTATCCCATTCGATCCAACTTTTGGAAGTTTTACCTTATTAGAACCAGTTTTCATATTAGGTGAACTAGTTTTTTTTGATGAAAAGTGTTTAGAATGTTTAGATTGGAATGGATTCTTGTGGTGTTCAGAGTGTGGACACAGTGGGTAGATGTACAACATCTTACCTATTGGCAGGGCCAGCGTGTTTGTGATGCCTTGTTTTCGGTTGAACTATGGAGCAAACAAAACTAAGCACATGTACATGAGTTAAGTGACTTCATTTATTTGGGATGCATAATAATCTTCAGTTTATCCTTTGAAGTGCCAACATCCTTGAAACCCTAATTAATTAGTCATGGGTGTACTCCACTTTGCCTAGACATGTGATTCTGTGGCAGGAATCTGACCATTGCAGCTGCGGAATCATGATCAGAGCTCCAACTTCAGAAGAATTTTTTTGAAGATGAAAAAGCTGAAACTTAAAGCTACGTGTAGCTGCTTATAGATGGTGATCTGTGGAAGGTGGCATCTGGTCGCAGCTGCAGATCAGCCGAAAGTTCCTGAGGAGAATTTAAGAAGAAGAAGAAGTAGAAGAAGCTGTTCAAAGCTTTGAATTTTGAGTGGTCAACTAGCTGCTAGAGATAGTGATGAAATATCTGTTACAAAAATGTGGTTGCAGTGCTGTTCATATCAGTTACAAGTTCAGGAGAATTTTATGAAGAAGTTCAGAAGTTGAAGCTTTGAATTGAGATTAGTGGCAAACTAGCTAGCAGCTGCTTATAGTTGGTGATGATCTGCAACGAGATAATGCAGGGAACTGGTGTTGGAAGAACTTCACTATATTAGCAGCTGGGACGAGGTGGCGCCGGTGATCCATGGGCTTTTATGGGCTGGGAGAGACAGCAGGTGCTGAGTCTGAATATTCTTGAGAAAACACCGATCGATCGCTCATCAAAGGTTGCTTATCGCTCACGATCTGCAGCACCGGATCTGCTGCATCAATTTGAGAATTATACGATTGTGTTTGTAGTTCTATGCTGCACAAGATTGCTGAGAGATCAGTTAAGTCAGCTGAATGAGGAAGTGAGAAAGTGGGTGGAAATGGAGGCAATGGCATTAATGTTGTCTCATGAGCAGCAGCCGCTTGATCCTTAGACGTTGAAGTTGTACAACTTGAGCTGCTCAAGATTTGGCTCACCGCTCGCATTGATGGTCTCGCAGTCGGCTCTCGGAGAGAACACAAAAGACCCAACTGCAGTACCCTCATCTTCTGCTCATTCTGATTCATAATGGTCTGCTCCTTTCTGCGATTCAAGGCCTCAGAAAAGCTGCTGTATGCGTCGTCCTTAATGCTACTGCTGCTGCCGCAGTACTGATCTGCAGCAGCTGCATGATCCAAGTCTGCTAATTTACAGTGTGTAGTTTTGGAGTTGTAGTCTAATTCAGATTTCATATTTTGATGGGAAGCAGCTTCAAGATCTGAAGAAGCTGCTACAGTCGTGGTCGTGGTCGTCGTCGTCGTCGTCGTCGTCGTTCTACGAGTTTTGTTCTGCTGATGTGCTGCAGTAGCTGCTACTGTGGTCGCAACGTTGGAGGAGACGGTTTCTATTCTTGGGTCTACGACGCTCAAAAGCTTTCCTGCTTCATGAGCTCGTCTCACTTTGTTCACCAACATCACATCCTCTGGTGGGATGTCCGCGTTCGATGGCTCCAACGGGTGTCTCCCACATACAACTTCAAGTACCAAGATTCCGAAACTGTAAACATCTGTTTCCTTGGTGGCTTTACCCGTGTACGGCAACTCCGGTGCCATGTACCCAAGTGTGCCTGCCATCAGAGTTGTCTTATCGTCTTTCTGGTGGTCGATCAGACGCGCCAACCCAAAGTCCCCCAGGTGCGGCTCGAAGTTCTCATCTAGCATCACATTGCTGGGTTTGATGTCCCTGTGGAGAACGCATTGCTGACATTCCTCATGCAGGTAAGCAAGTGCTGCGGCTACTCCTGAGAGAATCGAGTACCGCAATTCCCATGAAAGGACTTTAGTGTTTTTATCAGAGCTCGAGCTCGAAGATGTCCCTTCAGCTGCTTTTGCTGCACCTACAGCTTTATGGGTGTTGTTATACAGCCACTGATCCAAGCTTCCGTTCGACATGAAATCATAGACTAATAGCAGATTTCTATCCTCGTAGCACCATCCTTGCAACTGAACCAGGTTTCGATGACGAATCTGGCTGATGCTGGTTGCCTCCGCCAGGAATCCTTGCTCTCCTTTCTTGGACTCATCTCGGATCCGTTTCACAGCAACTACGATGCTTTCCGGTCGCAAAACCCCCCGATACACAGAACCCATCCCGCCCCTTCCCAAGAGCTCACTGTCGCTGAAGTTTCTGGTAGCTACACTCAGCTGTTTGTATTTGAAGTTGCGTGGTCCAAGGCCAAGAGTGTCCAATCTCATGAACGACTTACTTCGCACAGCTTTCCTAATTACATGTCTCCGGTAACCGACCAAACACATCAATCCACAAAGGAATAGCACAGCAGCCGCCGCGGCAGCACAAATCCCATCAACCAGACGAATTCGAACATTCACGCTTCCAGCAGCACTTTTCAAGATCTTCAAGTAAGCAGTCCGGTTGCCCACTTCCACAGGATACCCACCGTTGAACAAAGGCGTACCTTTGAGGAAACACATCTGCTCACTTCTATGGAACACGGCTCCAGCACATCGACAATCCTCCATGCACGTCTGCTTGCACGCCGTCTCGTTGATAGTGAGGTAATTGCTCAAACGATCCGAAAAAGGATAATCGATGTCACCCACTTCCATCAGCTCGACCTTGCTAGAAGTATCGTTACTGCAATACTGATCATCAGGAAACTGGATCTCTGCTCTACATCCCAGGTAAGGATCCTTGACACTAATGGGTGCAAATCCTGTCGGACATGCGCACGTAGAGAAGTAGGACGGGTAGGTTGCATTCGCGCTGCAAATAGCAAAAACTCCACAAGTTGCAAAAATCTTACAAGGCTCAGGATGCAAACTTCCCTCCACAACCCAACCTGCAGAGCCGGCAGTAAAGCTGTAGAGACGGAAACCGCCATCGCGATCTAGTGTCATTCGTGTCAATGCTCCTTGTCCTTGATCCGAAGTGCTGGTGAGATTCCCCCATTCACCTGAAGCATTGCCGACGAAGAAGGTCATGCCATTTGCACCCAGGTATGCGTAATCCGCAGGATACGCGTCGAACCACCAGTATGGGTACACTGTCGCGTTTCTGTCTGAAACGATTGTGAACGACCAAGAGCTTCGATTCCAGTTCGTGATGCTTGCACCTGTCCAACTCAAGGCCAAGGATTGCGGCATATCCGTGCCGTTTATGTAAGCCCAATCACACTGATAGTAGCCTGAGGACCAGTCGTCCGCTGCTTTCCATGAGACCAGGAGCGACGTGTTCATGTTTGCGGAAAAGTTCTGGCCGGGTAACAACGTATCCGTCGGTGTATCGAAGCTTTGCCAGAGAATAGTGTTCGTTGCATCCTTGAGGACGAAATTGCCGGTGTCCTCCAATTCTGCCGTAATAGTGTTCGGCTGCATGAGGATTCATCAACCCACCAGCTCATGAATCAACTGGGCGAGTCCATTCATGATTCTGCTCCAGCAGGGGATGGACACAAGCTCGACACTTGGAAACAATTATATGCAGCAAGAATTATGAGCTGGTGCTGTGTGCACTTACCGACGGCGTCGTGGGTTCAATATTGGAGGATTGCCAAACGGCTTGATCGTTCTGCGCGGAGAGAAAGAGACGAAGAACCCCATTTGCCGAAAGCTGCAAGTTCGCGGAGCTGCTTAGGAACACATCTCGACTGGCCATCCACACTGGCGTAATAGGTACTACCTGCGAGTACCAAATTGCGAGCGAGTACGCAGCAGCAGCTGCGTCTGCTCCGCCGACGCTATTGGTATTGGACTGCTGCAAGGAGTAGAATCCCAGTATGAACACATCATGAGGCGACACAAGAGTCTGACTAACGTTGATGGAACCCGACAAACTCAAACTTGAGACTCCGCCTCCTGCATCTACAAGCCGCAGCAGACTAACTAAAGCATGCAGCTGCAACCCCAAACTCAGGAGAAGAAGAAATCGATCAGCAACAACGTCATTAGACCTCACAAGCTTCCTCATCATCCTCATTGCATCTTCGTGATGATTTCCCAAGAATTGAACTATAAATAGTTCTAGCTAGCTGCACTAGGCGACGCCATCGACAACCTGCATCTCGAACTCATGCTCAATCGATTCTTGAGCTTTCCTGCATCCTCTAAGCACGATCTTTACAACTGATAATCTACCACCAGCAGTGAATACTAAATCTGCACATAAGCATCACAAACAAGACACAGAGAGTTTGTCGCGGATCTGAATTGGAAACTGAGCCTGGCCTCACGACATTAACAGAGCTTCGACCACGTATCATGAATAGCTTCACGAATACCTACTCGTAATTCTCAATGAGGTTTTGGCAACAGCTGCTGCAACTAATGGAACTAACTGCCTGTGGATCACTAGCAGATCACTATAAACAGATCACGAGCTCGCAGGCGTGCAGCAGCTGGTGCTGCATCTTAAACAAAAACATGCAAGAAACAAACAAGCAAACAACCAAGCCAAAGAAGCACACCCAAAAAAAACTGTGCACAAAATATTCCCACAGCTACGGAAAAATCTGCGAATCCGGAATGCCAAAATAGCTTCCGGGAATGCAAAAATCTGCTGGCGTGGCGTGAGGAAGGCGAGAAAAACTTCCTTTTGGGGGAGTGCAAAAGCGATCGTGGATGTAGGAAGCTGCAAGGAGCTATGGTGGTGGTGTTGATAGGGCGAGAACTGGAACTGGTCTGGGTTTTTGAGTATGAGAACCAGTTGAGCCATTTCCTAACTGGATTGATACGCTAAGAAACTTGCCTGGTTTTTCCAACTTCTGACATGCTATACTGTACCAACAGCCTGGACTAGCCACCAAAGTCTCGGACTGACAAGGCATGCTTTGACTGTTATTGGTTTTTGGACTTTTGTGTGGGCTATTGTAGTAGAGGAGAAGGATCTGCTTTTGGGCCCTTTCAGAAATTTCGGTCCCTCCACTTGGAATATGGGCCTCATCACAAGAGCCTCAATTAATTCCCAGAGGGTCTAGAAGCAGAGCCTTTTACCTGTGTAAAACAAGGCATCACAAACACGCTGGCCCTGCCAATTGATAAGATGTTGTACATCTACGTACTGTGTCCACACTCTGAACACCAACAAAATCTATTCACCTCATGTGAAACTGATTCTCTAATCAAGTAAAGCTTCCTCCATTGCCATAGTCCCTGTCCCTGGCCCAACAAACCAGGAAGATTTTTGAGAATCTTTTTCAAACAGGACAAAGTTTACAAAATTTGTTAGGTCCTGTTAACTGGGATCTTAAACTGATTGTAAGATCCCGTCCAAAGATTACATCTGAAAATCAACCTAAACTAAGACCCTCTCCACTGGTCCACTGGAAAGGCCAATTTTTCACGAAGCAATAAGTGAGGCCATTTTCCACTGAACCACTGGAGATGCTCTAACACAGTGAAAATCTGGGCAGTTCTTTATGGAGCATGCATGCTATTAACATCCCAATCATTGGCCTCTATTTCAATTTCTCATTAGATCCAGGCATAGCAGGAAGAAAAACCCAACCCCTTAGCCCAAGAAGAAAAACCCCAACTGTGTTCATTGTTTTGATTGTATTTTCCTAGAATGGATTAGTAATATGTATGTATGTATGTACGTATGTAACCTGTATTGGGCAGTTCTTTGGGTGGGTATTGTGAATCTCTTACCAGAAAATTTTACAACTTTCATGGTTGAATGATTGTGGGATTGTGTGGAAGTTCATTGCTGGATTTGTGTTGAATCATTGCTGACAACCCATTGAATCAGTGGGTGCTTTGTTTCTTTGTTCCTATCCCCCTCCCTGCAAATAAGTCTTTGCTCTTCCTTCTTTCTTTTTTTGTTGGGTTTCAGAGGAGAGCAAAAAACAAAGTGCACAAGCAAAAATGAACCCTAACCTCCCTCTCCCAATGGTACTAACCTCTCAGAGAATTCCAATGTAGTTGTTGGCCATGTTAAATTGGTAATCTGACTTCCTGGCAATGGAGATCATCTTAAGATTCTGGGCGAGCTCTAACATTTTCATAAGGGCTTGTTGATTTTTCTTTGTGTGATCGGCAGGAGTTCACACAGTCATTATGCACAGTAAGGCCCTCAGATGGGCGCATTACCAGAATTTGGTGCTGCCAAGGCCCTTGGATGGGTGCATTACCAGAATTTGGCACTGCTCTTGAGTGGGACTTATTCTGGTAATGCACCCGACTTTGAGCCTTACCTTCTACCAATTCATCCTTGCTAAATTTGGTAGTTTGGGTCAAAGTGGTGAGATGTGTTATAGCATAGTGGTAAATTTTGCTAATCACTTTTGCATTATGTTATGATAACCTCCTAGACTCCATGAAACGAAGTGAGGAGACAAAGTTTACATCATGCGGGATGTGGCATGTGCCATTTGGCGCAAGTGTGAACTCGTTACACAAGTATTTGAGTTTGAATTTTGAATGTTTATTGAATTTCCAATGACTAAGATTCCTCAAATTTCAATAGCTCCTACACCTTAGATCTAAAATTACAAATCACCTCCATAGAACCTCCTCATTCAGCACTTTCCAGCAATATCAAAAGTGTGCATCCATTTCTTTAAAGTTCTTAGTTTTGAGTGATTGAATTGTCAATGAAAAAAAATGTTCAATATTATTCAATAACTCCTACACTGTACTTGTCTAAACATTATGAACGTTTCTAAACATTGTGAAACTACCTTAATGCACCTCTACTCAAAAGGGCTTTCCAACCACCAAGAGCACAATGGGAGCATTTTGATTTGGTTTTAATGTGACCGAGAAAAAACAAAATGCCTTCCTCAATAGATAGATGGCTTTCCAACCTTCACATCAGCCTATTTAATTTTGCAATTTTTTTCTTTGTTGGAGTTTTGGGAATTTTTCATTGTGAATTCAATGATTATTGCTGGAAAAATTTGTCAAATTTCAGGTTTTAAAATTCACAAAATTCTGTAAAAAACTTCCAAAGTTTTGTACATGGTTCGAACTTCAAGTAGGTAGCCAGAAATAGAAAAGGATGTTTTTTTTAAATTTCACTACTCCACATATGACTTTGAATCTCCCTTTTCACATATCACATTCTCCTCATTCTTTACCTCACTTTGATAGACAATATTTGAACTTCAACAAAGGCACTATATTTTGAGATATCGTGTCCTTTGCAACTAGTTTGCATATTAGAATTAGTTACAAAGGACACTTTTTAATTGCATAGGACAAGTTGCAAAGAACATGATTTCTCATATATTACAACTTGTGAATGGAAGTAAGAAAACTTGTGCATGTATAAGTAGAGTTCAATGGTTTTCAGATTTTTGTCAATAATTGTTGATTTCAGCTTTTTCATAGAGCCGTAAGAATTAGACCAATTCTTTTTGAAAGACATCTTTTAAATATTGTGGGAACCAGCCAAGATATCAAAAAAAAAAAAATTAATTTTAGTTAGTTTTCGAAGGTATCAAATTTCACAAATATAAGATCAACTGGTTATCTCCAATAATTCTCATAAATTGGTTATTACATTTATTTTACTCAAACAATGAAATGGGAAAATTTTAATGCAAAAGGTGTCATGTATAATAAAGGAGCTATATATAACTTTTAAATTGCATTTTTTTTAAAAGCCCCATAGTTTATTCCATAGTCTACATTCAAAATATTCCCCAATGGTGCCTAATTTGCCCCATACTCTTTGCCCAAAAGTGTGTGCTTGTATTGTAATACTTGAACTAAAAAAACAACACTCCTACATTACTATGTTCAACTAGTAAAAGAGTCTATTTAGAGAGCATTGAAAACATTAAAAATTTTGGTGAAAGGCCAATGAAAGTGGCCCGTCACCAAAACAAAAGAAACATTGAGCTTTGGGGTGCACCCACAATATGAATTTCAAATAAACCCCTAAGAACCAAACGTGGAGTTAAACCATTGATCACACCTAGATTTCAAAATTTTAAACTTTTGAAAATGTATCAAACTCTCATTTGAATGAAAACTAACAAAATGGTTATCAAACCCTTTATGGCAAGTCCAAACCAATGTTAGTCATGTGTTAAACCAAAATCCAAAACTAGGTTGGTTTTTAGCCCAATTTTTTTGAAAAGAGCAAATGAGTATCAACTAAAATGATACCTAAGTTGATACTTGCCCATGAAAATATCTATTTTGAAAGATCTATTTCAATAAGAACTAGATTTTTTTAGAATAGTTTAAAAGGGTGAAAGCACAATCAAGTAGACCACAAAAGTAATCTTCTTTAATTTGAAAATAATGATTTTCACATCTAAGCATAAAAATAATTCAAGAACACCTATCATAATGCAAAACCATGGAGCTTCAATTGACATCATAAGAATGAAAAGCAATTGCATCATAAAAGTGTGTAAATAATGTGTTTGAAAATAGAAAATTTAAATGTTTTAAACTTACTTCATTTCCAAAAACCAAATATAACATTTCTAAATTACATGTTTCCACAAAATCTACGGTATACTTTAAGGTTTCCATTTTTATTTTTTTGATTTGGGCATTGTTTTAAACTACTTGCACCTACTTTTATAAAATAAGACATTTACTTACACCTACTTTCATTCACAATAATCTTACTTAACTATTGATTAAATACATTTTTATCATATTTTTCCACATAAAATCAAGAACCATATTAATTTCAATCTTTCTACCCAACCAAATTACATGTTTGATAATTTTATGATATATTTTCAAGTAGTTGTAATTCAACCCAAAAAGTACACTTGACTATGTTTTCACCCAAAACCTTGGGTAGGTTTATGTTACAACCCCTAAGCCTAATTTTCATTTAAAAAGTAGGTCAATTAATGTTAATTAAGACTAACGTTAGAGTTTAAGGTGGTAACATTGCTACATAACATGACAAGGAGAAAAACAATTTACACAGGAGACCTAGCTTTCTAAAAAGATCAAAATCTATTTCAAGCCCACATGTGTTCTTGTTTTTTCCGCTTTCTTGATGGTTTACTTTTGTTTTCTTGTGTTCTACCTTCTTTTGGTGTTTTGTTTTCTTGTTAAACATCATTGCCTTGCTCTTCATATTGTTGCCTTGCATTCTTCATCTTTGGTTTATTGTTGTTCATGATCACCTTGTTGTTAATCTAGGTACTAACATTGTTTCTACCTATCAGCTTGTTGTTCATCTTTTTTCCCCCCTTTTTGTACCAATCATATTTGCCTTGAATGTGCAAGTTGCTAGCAATTGTTGCATTGTGGAAGGTACAACAATCTTTGCACTTTACAAAGGTGATTTTTTCCCTTTTCATTTGTTTATCAATTTTTGTTTTTATTTATATTGTATGGTTTGTAATTGAAGTTTTTTAGTTGTTTGTAAGGGTTTGTTTGTATGTTTTGTTTTGTTTTATTTTTTTTACATTTCAAATCAAAGTTTCTTGAATTTTTGTTTATGATATAAGATGTAATGCCCCTTTGTGCTTATTGACTTATGTTCCACGCACCACGCCAAGCTCCTTATGTCACCTCAAACTTTTTAGCTCCTAATTACCTTCACACCCCATAGCACACTTGGTTAGTCCCATTCTCTTGATCTTTTGAAACGGATTTAAATTAACTACTTAGATTCGTTAATGAGATTAAGTCCTAATCTAACTTGGAGCAACCTAGAAAGCCTTCTACCCCCAAGGCTTTTTGAAACCAACTCCAAAAGTTCATCGAAAGGACTTCAATTGAGACAACATTGAATTGTCTTGAGGCCAACCCTCTAGTGGCCTTGGAGCTTTAAAGGGACAATTCTCCTAATCATCCCACATGCTTTAGTGGGCTAACACCTTGGGTTTAGCCAAAGACAACATTCAATTGTCCATTGAAAGTTTTAAAGGGGCAATGCCCTGCATTACAATCCTAAGGACAACCCCTAGTTGTCCTCTTAGCCAACACAAGGTCAAGCTCAACACCTTAGCCAACCCAAACTCTTAAGCCCAAGTTCCACCCAACTCCTTCAAAAATTAAACCTCACGAAACCAATTTTGGCTTAAAAACCTCCCATGCCACCTTAGTGCCCCACTAAGGTGATCTTAGCGCACTTTGCCTAAATCATACTTAGGTGGAAGGGCTTGTTATTCACCCCACCTTTAGGAAGTCTACGTCCTTGTAGATGTTTTGAATAACATGTCACCTTTGTCATGGCAAGTCCATATTTTCGCCACCCTTATACTTCAAGCTTTTTAGAGAGTAATTAATTTTCAATTTAAATTTATTTGGCTCCTAGATATATTTATTGAAAGCAAGAGGAATCTTAAACAACTTTTGTGTGCATTTATGTTAGTTCCCTAAACTAACTTAAATCCCTCTTGGATTTCCTTCCCCTAAATGACATCCCTTTGTTTCTGTTTGGGCACTCCCAGTCACTTGAAAGTTAAGCCTCATGTCTAGGCTTGTTTTCTTGATGACCTTGGCCATCATGGTAGGTTAGGACTATAAAACATGCTTACAAATAATGCCAAATTGGGCTTAACCAATCTAGGCTCCATTTGCCTTAAAAGGACATGGTTTGCAAGACCATGCACTAGAAACCTCGCCCCACAAGCTTATTCTCAATTTAGGAACATGTCATTTACTACATGCGCATCACTACCACAATTTCACTTCATTGAGCCCCTAGAAGTTTTTCTTTTGAGTCCAATTCCTTAAATCTGTTTTTATTGTTTATCGTCATTTCAATTCAACCTTTTCATTTTTTTTCCATGGAACAACCCTTTATGTATATCATGACCTCAACATGTACACATGTACACAAAACTTCTTTTGTTTTGGTTTTTCTTAAAGAATCCACTCTCACCTCCCACATTGGGATGTTGATGTCCTCATCAACACTAATGCAAAATGTTGAACTTTTCTTTATGTGCCTTTCTTTTTCCCATTTCATGACCTTGCTCCTATTCAAACCTTTTTATCATCTTTTGCAAATGGTCTAAATGAGCAGGCTTCACCCATTGTGATTTTTTAAGGTGACATCCTTTTCAAATAACTAGATATTGTTTGCCAATTTGCCAAATTTGCATTGCAACTAAAATGCACTCCATTTCCCCAACAAGCTTATGTTCAATGAGGTCAAATCCTCAGTGATAGGCCTACTTTTGATCTTTCTTTCTTTCATCCTCATGAATTGGTTTCAATTTAAATACATGGAATGTCAAATGGGCTACCAATGTAATTGGCAACTACAAAGTATACACACTTAGGTGGGGTTTATGGATCACTTTATAAAGACCCGAATACTTTGGAATGAACCTATTCACCAAAGTTTCATGCATTTTAAAGTCCTGAATGTTTAACCACATGCATTAAATCGCACACCTCAAACTCAATATGTTTCCATAATGTGTTGGTTTGTTTCTCATAACTCACCTTCATTTTTTCTAAGAGTTTAATGGCCCATGGTTTCTTTTCTTCACAATCCTTGGCCATTTCTTCAACATTTTTACTATCATCACAGCAGGTGCTTTTTGTTCTAGGAATGGTTAAATCCAAAGGTTGTTTTGCTTCAATTCCCAAGGCCAACTCAAAGGGACTCATTTTAGTGGCCAAATGTTTCATAGAGTTGTAGTTCAAAACTTTCCTTAACCCAAATGGTCGCCCCAATTCTTATGATTGCCAACACTATAATTGTGATAATATTAGTTTAGTAAAGGGTCAACCCATCAATTTTCAAATGACAAACAATATCAAATTTCAATTTAATCTTCAAAAAATTTATTAATAATATCCAAAATTTTGACATAAATTTTACATCCCAGTCACTCACAATGACCTCCAACATATTGTTATGCTTTACCCACCTGTCAAATAACAGTTTCATTTGTGGGGTTTGTTTGAATTGGCACAAATTTTGCCAACTTTGACCTATTAACCACCACAAAGATGGCATCTATCCCTTCCCACTCCGAGAATTATGTCATAAAATCCATTGAGACACTTTCAAAAGGTCTTGACAAGATTTAAAGGCTTTATATGACCCAATTATTTTTTGTGTACCAACTTGGTAATTTGGCATTTCACACAAATGCAAACATAATGTTCTACATCCTTTTTCATTTGGGGCTAATAATAGTTTTACTCAAAGTAGCTCTCATGGTTTTATTTCCATGATGTCCTATGATAGGCACATAATGATGCACTTTTTACATGCCCTTCATGTGCAACTTTCCTTGTGGCACATAGATTCACAATTGCTTCCATCTAAACAACCCATCCAAAAATGTGATCCCTTTCACCTTTTTTGGGCATAAGTCCAAAAATGGATTTCTCAAGGGATGTGTTGTCTTGGGAAAGGGTTAGACCTAACCCAAAGAAAATTGAATCTTTTATGGAGTGGCAAAGCCCAATCTTAGCCAAAGGTGTGAAGTCATTTGTAGGGTTAACCAACTTTTATAAGGACTTCTTGACATTGGCCAAACTGTTCACTAACCTCTTGGAGTTGCCATTTGAGTGGAAAGACGAACAAAAAAAGGCATTTGACCTTTTGAAAGGGAAGTTGTCATCAATGCCAGTGCTACAATACATTGATTTTCTAAAGTCCTTCAAAGTGCATAGAAATGCAAGTGGGTTTGCTATTGGTGGGGTTTTTATGCAAGAAGGAACACCTAGTTGTTTTTTTAAGTAAAAAACTAGTAGAGGCCTAGTTGAAGTGGCCAACTCATGAAAAAGAACTATTTGTAATAATGAACTACCTAAAAGCATTGCAACACTACTTAGGTTCATAGAAAACAAATGTCTTTACTGATAATGTGTCCCTAAGATATTTACAAACCCAACCAAGGGCTAGTGTAAAGTAGTTACAATGCCATGATACCTTGGCCCTTGTGAACATTAAGTTGATCCATAAGAATGGCAAAGATAATGTGGTCCCAAATGTGTTAAATCACAAAGAGGAATACCAAAGAGAAATACCTTGGGAAAGTAATCAAGCTTTCTAAGCTATGTTTGTTGTAGAATCATCTATTGCAAACTACACTTGATTTGAAATGAAAGGGAGTCATTTCAACTTGCACTCCTTAAGCCCATCATTGTAAACAAGGACAACATTTAACCTTCAATTTCACTTGCATATTTTCATCAACATTTTTTTTTTTTGCATTACGCATCATTTGAAAAAAATGAATGAATGATGAACGTGTAAATGTTCATAATTGTTTCAACCATTGTTTGCATGTTTATGATTTATTGAAATTAAATAATCACAACTACCAAAATTAAAAGAACATTAAACTTTTTGGCTTTTTTAACCCTAATTCATTAACAAATCATGAAATGATTAAGTGTTCACACTTCATGGGTTCACACTTCAACAAAAAGCGTTCAATCTTTTGAAAGGGAAGTTGTCATCAACACCAATAACTTATTTTTGAAACCCTACAAAGTGCATATGGATGCAGGTGGGTTTGTTATTGGTGGGGTTTTTACACAAGACAAAACAACTAATTGCCTTTGAAAGTAAAAAGCTAGCAAGGGCCTAGTTGAAATGGCCAACTCATGAAAGACGAACACCTAAACTTTTCCTCCTCACTTCTCTCCTTGAAATGGCCTTCTCACCACATGGATTTAAAATGAAATTCAATGAAAAGGAAAAGATTAAAAGATATGAGACATTGCCAAGTAATTTGAAATTAGAAAATTTTAAAGCATTATTTTTAACCCTAAAAAAATTACATGAATACAAAAATAATTGGAAACTTCATGGCATAATTATTTTTTGTGTTGGGCATTTTATTGTGTTATGATGAGAGAAAAATGGATGTAAATGTTTCACAACTAAATGCATTGTGGGGTTTATTGTAGTAATATAATGTCTTCCATAGTTTTCAACCAAAGGACAAGGTTAACGAAAAGGATTGGTGTTTTATTTCAAAAATAATGGCATAACTACATTGAAGAAACATGTGGATGCAAACCATGAATTAATTGCAAAAACAATTGAGGAAAAAGTGAATGGTAGCATGAAAGTCCAATGGAAAGATAACCTACAAAGAAAAGGCCTACAATAACTTGTGTTATCTCTAACCTTTTTGGGGCCACATATCTTAATAAAAAGGATATTGTGAACCAATAAGAATTTTGGAAAACTAGGGTCTTCTTGTTGTCAAAAACCAATTGCCCATTCAATTTGCTAAAAGTATTTAGTCAAAGCATTTTGTATTGTAATTATGCCCTTGTATTATTTTCCCTTCCAAAAGAAAATTTAGTAAGGAAGTGTTAGCAAAGTTGGTTGAGAAGATGAAACAAACATATATGTCTTACTAGATTTGGTAGAATGTGTTTTTGCTATTACAAGTTTCGATCTTTGGATGTCCAAAGGAGCACATGACATTTTTACATTGGTGATGTTTTTTGTAAAATTTTGAGTGTTAAAACATATTACAATTGGCTTGTTTGAAGCATCTAAAACTTTAGGTCAGCATTGATGAGAAATTACAATCTAAATGGTTTACATTGTTGTGCACTATTAAATCAATGCCCAACATTATCAAAACTAACAAAATCACACACATGAAAATGTGCACACACATCTTTTTGCAACTATGTGCATTTTGTAACATGAAAGATTCAACTTTGAAGCCACACCTTGTAAATAAACCTCCCCCTCCCACACCCCTCCAAAAAAAAATCTTATACACTTTGAACTAAATTCCAATAACATAAGTATATCCTACAATAAAAACATGACAACATCAACACACATAACCAAATTGTTTATATCTCTAGGAAATCTCTTACAACATAGAAGTTTACATGTTCTTTGTTCATACCTATTAAATCTTGTTTGAAAGTTTTTTCAATGATTGACATTGACCATTGCAATCACAACTATGAGTGGAATTGTTAGAATCCATTGTTCTAGGGAATGTTTCACTTCCAAGATACTATCATTTGTGCACTTTTTTATTCTTTACACAAATATTGGACTTGGTTCATGCACAGAAGGTCATTTTGAAATCTCAATTTCACATGAGTGCTACTAACCATTAGTGTTACAAATATTTGTTCATAAATGTTATCTATTATCTTTGTGTATGCTTCTCATTGATACATTGATAGATAGAGTAAAATTTCATATGACTTTGATTTTGTTAAATCACATTTCTTGTAAGATTCATATTCATAATAGTGTTGTGCCTATGATAACTTTTGTACCCATGACTCTTAGTTGCCAAATCACACATCTCCCTCTTTAACTTGCAAATCATCCAAAATGTGACCTTATTGAACCTTCATTGTGGGGCAAACTATTTTGAAGTTAATCCCTTTCACACCACTTAGAACAAGATATTTGATGATTTCCACATAGGCTAAAAGTGAAAATGGTTGAAATATTATAGGGATTCAAATCAATTCTCCAATTCTAAATTAGAGAGTCACCTAGCATTGCTTTTATGATCACATCATATGATGAATTAGATGGAAGACATGAAAGCATACATGGTGGACAATGATAATTGGACAAATCATTCAACAAAAAGGGCACTAAATGCAAGCATGATATAAAGAACACAGATGAATGGGCAGAAAACCATGACCTAAGTCATAGATTACCAAGCTTCT
>Ga0209208_10006315_pt1 | contig 16340 bp, 15 predicted proteins | sample S1TSphfallax_3_FD_187694 | JGI IMG/M metagenome (GOLD analysis project Ga0209208, IMG submission 187694) | Host-associated microbial communities from peat moss isolated from Minnesota, USA - S1T2_Fd - Sphagnum fallax MG (SPAdes) (version 2) | ecosystem: Host-associated > Plants > Peat moss >...
GAACTGTGCGTTGAAGTGCTTTTCTTGTCTTTGGTCTTGTTGCGAATTTTTAGTAGGGAAAGGGAAGTGAAAACCAAAGGAAGGAAGGCGAAAGAGAGAGAGAGAGAGAGAGAGAGAGAGAGAGAGGTAGGCAGGCGGGGGAGTGATGGACTCGGACCAGGGAAAGTTGTTCATCGGTGGGATCTCATGGGAGACCACGGAGGAGAAACTACGTGACCACTTTCAGGCTTACGGTGAAGTGGCGGAGGTTGTCATCATGAAGGACCGGGCCACTGGCCGTGCCCGCGGCTTCGGCTTTGTTGTTTTTGCGGATCCCGCCGTCGCTGACCGCGTTGTGAAAGAGAAGCATACCATCGACGGAAGAACGGTAAGTGACCTCCTGCAAGAAACCCTAGTGTTGAAGTCTGTTGAGAGAGAGACAGAGACAGAGACAGAGGTGTGTTGGTATGTGGTGTTGTCGTAGCCTGTGTCTGGAGAGTGGTGAAGGGGGGGAAAGAAGAGGAGCGATGGTCGTGGTAAGCAAGTTATAACTAGTGTAGCTGTCTCTTTCTTTTTCAAATTATTTAGGTGGAAGCGAAAAAAGCCGTGCCCAGGGATGAGAAGCAGAATGTGCCTAGGAGCAGCAACGGTGGCCAAGTGCCAGCGTCATCCCACCCTAGGACAAAGAAGATATTTGTGGGAGGCTTAGCCTCTTCAGTCACTGAGGATGACTTCAGACAATATTTCGCGCAGTTTGGTACTATCACAGATGTGGTTGTTATGTATGACCACAATACTCAAAGGCCTCGTGGTTTTGGCTTCGTCAGTTTTGATTCCGAGGAGGCTGTGGAAAACGTTCTCATGAAATCGTTCCATGAGCTCAACGAAAAGATGGTGGAGGTTAAACGGGCCACTCCCAAGGACCTCTCTGCAGGCTCTGGTCGCAGTGCTGGTGGCTTTGGAGGTGGCATGGGAGGAGGCAACTACAATTCTGGCTATGGCCAAGGCTACGCAAGTCCTGGGGGTGGTGGGGGTGGTGCCTATGGTGGGCGGGGAGACGGCCGTTATGGGCAGACCGTTGGAGCGGGGAGGGGTGGTTATGGGGGCTACGGTGCAGCAGGCTATGGAGCTGCAGGCTATGGTGGCACTGGTGGCTATGGTGCAGGAATGAATGGAGGATATGCAGGAACTGGATATGGCATGGGTGCTGGCTATGGCTCTTCTGCTGGAGCTGGCTATGGAAGTCCTGGATATGGTAGTACTCCAGGTGGGGGTGGCTATGGCAGTGGTTATGGGAGTGGAGGGGCAAGCAGTGGGGGAGCTGCAAATATTCCTGGAGGGGGAAGAAGTGCTTGGGGCAGTGGAGGAGCTGGCTATGGCACAGCAGGAAATGCCACAGGCTACGGGGGCAGTGGTGCTGGTGCCATGGCTGGCTATGGAGGTGCAGGTTGGGGCTCAGGTGGGACTGGAGCTGCTCCAGCAACAGGAAGCACCGCAGGATATGGTGGTACTGGTTATGGCTATGGAAGCAGTGAAAGTGGTTATGGATCTGCTGCAGGATATGGAGGGCGAGGCAGCGGCTACGGAACTGCTGTAGGTGAGTATGGGAGTACAGCAGCACCAGGGACAGGTAGTGGGAGTTATGGGTCAGGATATGGTGATATGTACTCTTCTGGGTATGGAGATAATACATGGAGATCAACAGGGACAGAGGCTTACACCAGTGGTGCAACAGGGACAACAGCGGTTGCAGGCAGTGGAGGCTACAGCATGGGGGCTGGAGCTGCAGCTGATGTTGCAGCCAATGGGACTGCAGGGTATGGGGGAGGGTATGGTGCAGCAGGAAGGCAGACACAACGAGGTCCTGATGCACGCTTTAGGCCTTACCCAGCTGCTGGTGATCGCACAGGCTAGCTACTTTTATTGGAGATCTCCAGTTGTCAATAGGGTCCTTTGCTTAAGAAACAAGTTTTGTAGCTCCTCTTAGCAGAGAGATCAATCTAGGTTGCATTGTGTAGTAATGTTGGGATCATTGTAACATGCAGCAACTCCAACTTCTGCTCCTGCTGTTCCTACTTCGCATACAAGGACAGCTGCTGTCAAGGAACTTTGTTTTTTCCAGGCTGGAGTAATAGCTGTGAAAGGAGGGAAGAAACTTGGACCTGGATACATCACAATTTCTACTTAGACCTGTGTCCTGGGCTGCTGACCTGCAGAAAGAGTACTGCATCCATGGTCATAGATGTCTTTCTTTAGAGTGATCATTGGCATGATGAACAAACCAGTCTGAGTTATGACCAATAACATTTTGCAATTAATTTGTTGAGGGTAAAGAGGTTCTGTAGTTGGTTTGCATTTCTCTACATTTGTGAACGAGGTCAACCACACACTTTCTGATTTGTTCATGGGACTGAGACCTGAATCACTTTAGTGCATCAGTTACAATGTTGGCTAGCACTCAAGACATTGCAAGGTAACTTGCAACGTATGTGATTAGGCCAAGGATGGCAAGCTTCACTGTAACAGAAGATGCTAAATTAGAAGGAGATGAAGTAGTCCAAAAACCAGTTTGCATGCAAGCCACACACAGAAGAGATATCATTGGAGCCATCACAATAGTGGTGCTGCTGCATTTTCAAAAAATTGCTGAGGTTTCCAATTGATCAAGAAGATGGAAGAACAGAAGAAGAAACGTTGGTATAATGGGAATGGAATGAAGCAGTTCATTATCTCCAGGAAGCAGCTAGTTTCCATAGCTGACTCCCAACCGATTCCGAAGCTAAGAAACTAACTCCTTCTGGACAGCTTACTCACACGGTTGCAAATCATGGAATGTTATTTGGTTTTCCCAGTGTTTTGAGAAAACCATAGAATTCTTTTTTTTAGTATCTGCTCTTCTTCTTCCCAAGCAGAAAGAAACATGTCTGAAACCCAAATAATCTAGTCCTGTTGAGAGCTCTCCACCTTTTGCAAAACATAAAACCTCATTCTTGTTACAAAGCGTACATCTCTGCCTTCACAAAACCTATCATGCTGCTCTCCTCTGTCTCAAACTCTTACTAGTTATTTTCACATCTCACAAAAGAGCAAATTTCATATCAAGATTGTGTGCCCTGTTGCAGCAGATTGAGGATCAGTTCCATCTCAGAAAAGAGACAAAACTTCCTGTCAAGATTATGTTGCTTGCCACTTAGCATAGAGTGATGATCAGCTCTGAGAGAGATGGAGCAGCTAGACTGCATATCTTGAGAAAAAAATTGAAGTAAGAAGTCTGTCTGGCACAAAGTACACAAAGATGTAAGTAAGAAAGAGAAGTGTGAAAGAATGTCCAGCAGCACAAACATTCCAAACTCATTTACACCTCTGTTTTGCTTCACCGTAAAGGACAATGCATACCTTTCTTCGCTTTTTAGCTAAGATCAAGTGTAAAGGGTAATGCCAAAGACTGAGAGTATAGCCCGCCATCCCTACTACTGATACTCGTTTGCAGAAGAGCAGAATTGAGACACTACAGTAGCTGCTCTATTCATTTATTTGTGTGAACTCCACCATTTGAACAGTATGTAGCTAGAGAATCCAAATACCCATCTGAATTCCTGCATACCACTATCTCAACACTACAGATGGGTTAGTCAACTTCAACACAACACGACTTCCTCATATCACATAGTTGTATTTGTTACAACAGGTGCTGCAAGGTTGTAGCAGAGTGTGTCAAACCTCTGACCAGATAAACTGGATCTAGTCATGAATGGAGCAAATGGTGCCCCTGTGAGTAGAAGCAGGTAAAAATCAAAATCAAGTAGATAATCACAGTTAAATGTCCATCATACTAGTGTGGAGGAAAGTGTTGAATGAAAATCTAGGTCCATGTCAAATCTGCACAAACAATCCCTTGACAGACTCCTACCACAGGAAACAAACAAAACTGAATTAATACTATTAGTTGCAGTTGACCCATGTTGAAAATCTTCAACAGACTGCAACTTGCAGGAGTGCATAGACAACCAATAAATTGAGAGACTGAAATGATCTGCTTGATGTCATTGGTATTGCAACCTGTAGAACTTGATGCTTGAAACTCCATGCATCATAGCATAGTAATAACTACATACCTGGGATGGGAAAGGAGATTGTCTCTCCAATAGGCTAACTAGGTCATTCTAGCATGGCTAATCTAGAAATCCTCAAATGATTTCACAAATGGTCAAAAGATCTGTACAATTGACATTGTTGTTGATAACAAATGCATATTACACAATCACATGGTGAGTGTGCTCTATAAATTTGTTTCAACGAGTTCTTGAGATTGGTCATTGCACAAGTTAAAGCTGAAGGGTTGTCAAGGTTTAGGCTCACTGCACATGAAATCAAACCACTGTAAAAGTGTTTCTCAGAATTGTACTTACGACTTTTTCCAAACAAGGAGTCCACCTCATAATTGACTCTCGGAATAGCAGTTGCAACAGAAATGGCACTGCTGGATTGTTGCTTTGACTCAAAATAGAAACATTTTTCAGCGCAGCTTCAGAAGGGAGCAACATCTGTCTGTATGAAAAGAGGAAAAGAAACTGCTACCAATTGCTATATTATGCAAATGGGAGTGCACGTGTGACAATCTGCAATGACTCTAGATACCTCCATATATGCACCTTTGAGGCAACCTGCACACTGAAACTGCAAGACTTCATGACAGCATCCTGGCAAAATGATGGGTCTGAATAGGATGACCGCCAGGATCCATTTCTGAAAGAATGAATGGGCTAACAGTTCCTATGTGCACCAAGCTAGGAAAAAGTTGCAAGGAATGAGAGCATGCTAGATTCTGCAATTCATCTATGCTTGGAACCCTTTAATGGCCTCCTCCAGCTTTGGTACTCTCTTCAGGCACAAGGCTTCAGGCAAGCAGATAGTTTGCAAACCGATTTCCATTGAGGTGAAAAGTAATTGAACTTTTCAAAATGCTGCATTTGGCTGAACAACAGAGAGCATATGCTCAGCAACAGTACTCTCTCGGACCACCTGTGGACACAGACTATTGCTGGTTGGTGTCGATTTGAAGGGGCCTTGACATTGGTATGTATTGCTGCTTTCTCCATCCTCCCTGATTACATCCCTTTGGACATGCAAGTTGCCAGTTTCTCCCAGGCCACAATCTCGTGTGTGTGTGTGCTTCTTGAGGTATGTAGAACCGGGAGGAACCTGCAACATCCAAGTACAAGTGAAACCATCCAGGCTAGAGATTCCATTGGAACCACTTTGCCACTGAAAACGGGCACAGTTTTGACAGATTGGGCAGGTTGAATGGGTTTCTCAGCCATGCATCAACAGAGTCTTTATGGAAGACATGCCCACAGACAGGAAACTGCTGCAATTTGTCATTTTTTTTCTGGTAGTCACCGAGGCACATGACACACCTGTAGATAGAAAGCAAACAACTCATTAGCATCCAATTCACTCGATCAGCTCAACAGCAAAACAAGATGTTTGCAACAGGAAGGGATTCTTCTCCTTCTTCAAGAACAATGGGTCACCTTAGTTAGCTCAGCGCATTTCTGGGTGGAATGGGCACTACCCATAGTATGTAATAGTTTTGTGATGGGTGGTGCACTGGTGGTTTTTGGTTCACTCTGACCCCATTTTACCAATCTCCTTAAAGGAGATGCCATTGATACCATACGAGCCTGATAGATTCAGCAGTAATCAATTATTAGAAAAAACATTCAATGCTTGTCAAAAACATTAATAGTTTAGTGTCGAAATCTTGGAAATGCTTTTTTAATATCTTACTTGGAAATAAGGTACCTTTACCTCAACAATCAAAACGATTGTCAAATAATATCTTTGTCAAATAGTTTACTAAATTTCTTTGATTTTGCCATTTTTTTGAAAATATGCCAGGATACTGAGGAAATCTGCATTCTAACTTTGCAAGCATCCAACTTCAACTCTGCCATTTTCAAGGTTGTGAAGTTGTCAATAGCAATGGAATATGTTGACCCAGCACCCACCGGTGCACCATCCATTGGGAAACCCATCATGACACATGACAAAACTGACCAGCGTGGTTAACTTGGGACAGGAATACAATGAAAAAGTGTTTCCTGTCCACATACTATCCATCCTGCAATTGTGTGCTGGTGGGTGTTGGTTCGCTCTGGGCAAGTAGCAACTGCAAGCTATAGAACCAAATTTGAGCAAGCAATCGGAAAGACATGTCAATGTGATCAGAGGGATTCTGATACGTTACTTGTGTGCTAATAAATCGAACTGACAATTTCTGTGATGAAAATCTTATGGCATGTTGAACCCACTTATTCATAGAGTACAAGAGCTTGCTAATCAGCCAGTTATTATAACACAACAGATTCTTTAAGAACCCAACAACAATGACAGATGCCTGAGCAAATCTCAATGAAAGAAGGAAAATTAAAATGACACTGGTTTTTGAGGTTACCCAAACAAACTAATAAGGCAACCATCAGTGGGGTTCTCTGAAATGTTAATTTTTAGACAAGACATGCTGGAGGAGTGATACATTGCATTGGTCATGGATGCATCACAACCCAACCCATCAATATTGAGTCATGGCTTTACAATCTCCAAACTACTCCTTACGACCACCAAAGCTTAGGATCCAAAAGAGGGATCAATCAAAGTGTTACCGGCATAATTATCTGCCTGGACCTCTTATCATCAAAGAAACAATGGAGTGTTGGTTTCTGGAATTTGGAATGCAACTCTATATTAACAATAGACAGATGGTATGACAATTTTGGGTACCTGAGATTCTCATTTGAGTAGCTGCTTCCTTCCAAGAGGACACAGGATTCAGGCCAAAAGACCCAAAAGTTTTGAAGTGGCTGTAAGGCTCTAAATTTCCTGGATAACATGAGTGATTTTAGTTCATGAAAGATCATTAGTCCACTTTTATGAAGGAAACATTTTCTCCCAGTTGTACATTCTTACTGAATCTTCATCTTTTGCCATCTTTTTTAAACTCCCAAAGTTTTGCCTCTGAATGCTAAAAGATGAGTTCACATCTTACAAGGAAACATCATACCTGTTACCAAAGCCAAATTTCAACCTTTTGCCCTTCAATGCTAAAAGGAGAAGACTCTAGGCAAGGGATAAAAATTTACTGCATCATGTTGTACAAAGATGACTTAGATTGTCATAAAAAATTACTGTTTGGTGCATCCATGAAGTAACTATATTCATGTCAACACATTGCCACATGATGGTTGTCTTCCAACCTGCTCCTGGTGGTTAAGGATGCCTGTACACCTTACTAGGCTAAGGTAGCATCACAACCAGAATCGTCACTATGTAAATAAGGGCTGTAGTAGACCTGTATTGCAACCCACCACACTGACACACAATCACCAATTCCCCCCCCCACATGTGCCTACATTCCCAGTGGAACTTATTTTTTAGCAAATTGTGTTACAGATCAATCATCAAGGGGTCATCAAGAACAGATGTCCAGGTCTCACAGGCCTATGCCTTCAAGCTCATGAGGCATGAAATCCTCAGTGGTGCGATAACTCTTGTCAGGTGAGTAATAGCACAAATTGGTAACCTGACTAGTATACAAGCAGGCAAATCTCTCCACCTGTTCCCCCAAAAATACAACAACCCCAATTCCTGCCTGTTAAAGCGGATGCTCCAGTTGTAAACAGATGTGAGTCACATTCATGCCAATACTGACAATCATCACAGGCTACTTGCCAAAGAGAGATTATATTCCAACCTGGTGAGAAAAGCGAGAGTTCTGATAACCAGTCTTCATCAGTTGACCCCATGTCTTATGAAACTGCAGACAAAGAATGGTTACATCATCATCAAGATCACTGAAGCATCATCACCACAGTAACAAAAGCTAACAGTCCAGCAATTCTAACATGGCCGATGGGCATGCTACACAAGCATGTTGTATTCTCTGAAATCCAGTTAGCACAAAAAGCTGGAAAAGAAGACATCTATAAAGTGCATGAGAGAAGAGACATCATGCAATTACAAAAAGGAATGAACATACCTGATGGTGGCAATCCCGTTGTGCCTGACGATGCTGTTCCCTAATCTTGTCCCTCTCAGACTGCAAGATCCCCCAAGCACCTCAAGTACACAGAGATTTGCAATATTGACATGTAGCAGGGTCTTGAAAGTGTCATAAAATACAGGGTCATCAATGGGGTTGCACACTGGAGGAATAAATCTCTTACCTGTAGAATTTCAATCTTCTCTTGAAATGTGTGTTGCTCGTCCACTGTCAGGTTGTGAAATCTGGAAATTTACATTGCAGCTCTCACATAAGATGGAACTTCTGCATCCAATCTGAAATGTGAAAACTGCTGCAAACATAGGTACAAATTGTATTCAACTTTCTGGAGACAAAAGATTGCATACTATATGTTGACTAGGTGTGCTGTGTCATCAAGAGCTCTGATTAAGATTTATTTCACAGAAGTTTTTGTACCTTAGTGCCCATTCAAGGCTCTGGAGCTTGTCTTCTAGAACATCCCGCAGCATACGCAATTTGCTGACTTCCTGCATGATCACAATCCATATAGTTTCATTGTCAATGCATCAACCCTCATGAACTTTTTTAATTTGAATCCATGCTCCATCATTTCAGCTCAACAGTGCCAAAAGTGGGAGTTCAAACTTTGGTTCCCACCCAGTCTCAAAAAAATTAGAAATCCAGTCATAGGTACCTTCCGAATGCTGAAGGTCTGGGCAAGCATTTCAAGCTCAAACTCCAGCTCTGGCACCACCAGCATTGTTCTCCACCCTGTATTTTCTTGCTGGAAGTCAGAAAACCCAGACATCTCTGATAACCTCAAGCTCTTGCCCAAATTAACAGGAGATATACTCCATGATGCACTGGAACTGATGGAGCCTAACAATCTGCAAACTAAAATAGGGAAAGGGCTCAAATCTCCAACAGATGCATTTTATCTACTAATAGGCTGAGATATTCATCATTTGCAGATAAAGACAAAGCTTGGATTGAAAAAGGAGATATTTGAGTTCAAAATCTTATGAAGTCTCAGCACCATAAACCAACTAACTCCACCCTTCCCCACAAGCTTGCTAGTCTCTTCGACAACATGTCAAAGTCTTTTCAGCTGTTCTCGAATTCCAGTCCTCACCACCGAACTTATGACATACCAAGTTCTTTCTTGCTTCGTAGTATATCTCCATATATGTGGTCTCCTACATACAAGACCTGTAAGACAAGACCCTCCACATTAGACAAAGACAAAATGATCAAACATTTGATTCTGCACCAACAAGCTGTATTCCTACATGCAACTGGAGAGTCATGATAGGTGCTTGATGTGCAACAATACTGATTGATTCAATGCTAGTATAGGACATTGTATAAGCACAAACTCTTCAGTACCTGTGCCCCTGCTGCAATGGACAACAGTCTGTGTAAATGAGCCACACTCCCTCCCTGCATGTCATTCCAATGAGACATCCAGCTCAAAAGTCTAGGTAGAAGCATCACCGGTGGCAATCCAGTGGGAAAAACAGCAAGCTCTTGCAAAATCATTTCCAATAATTTGAATAGCTTGGGGACCAAAGAGCACCATACAACCATGAACAAAACTTAGCCAAGTTTCAGTAGAGCTTGCCTGAAACACTCGACAGGCTTGTTTTACTGCTCTTTGAGGGAGAATGGGTGTGTTGAGACCAATTCCTCCTATCTGTTAGACAAAAGTACATGATTAGTGATTGCTGATGCAGGAGGGGTCAGGGACAATGGACCCATCTGGGCATATGCTGCAAGAAGATTACCTGTGCTACCGGTGTGCCTCGATCAGTGTTTTGTAGCATCCCAGTGCTGATGTCCACTTCAAATAAGGGGGATCGATTGCCATCCTGGAAAAATGTTGGCTTTGCACTGCCACACCAAGATATGTGAGACCCATTCTGCATAAAGGAAGATGAATCGTGTTCAGGCAAAACAGGCCAGAGGAAGTGACGGACCTCCCAGTAACAACAACGTCAAAATATGAAAGCCATTCATCATCACGAGGGGTTCCACCATCAGTGCCACTCTTGCCACACAAAAAGTTCATAACCACATGTGTGTAGTCCCACAGGCTGCACATAAAATTCACACACCTTAGTATCTCATGAGACTTTCTCTCACATTCTATCCATGATTTGTCTGTATGCCTGTTAATCCTACTGCTACAGGAGGGTTAGTTGTATCCTGCTGGGCTCAAGACATTGCGTGTACAATTGGGCTTACATCCACATTAAACAACAGAAGTGCAGTCTATCTGGATATCTCTGTTAGTCCGACCACTAGTGAGCTGCCTATTGCAGTTCCTACACATTCTCTTGTTTGCACAAGGAAGGAGTGCCCCTCACAACTGATGAGAATTTGCTGAGCCCAAAAATAGTGAAAAGGTTTGTAGACCTGAATTGCAAACAATCCATCGATGAGAACATGATGGGAGAGAATCACCTGTTGGTAACTAGAAAAGTCAATCGTCCAGATTGCCTAAGCATCTTTAGCATGGGAACAATTTGTTTATCATCATTTATGTATCTGCACAAGCCAACACGGTAACAAAAGAGTCTCACATATCAATTCAGTTGCTTGCAAGTGGAAAGGCCAACCAATGAGATAGTACAAAAATTAAACAGCTTCCACATAAGAGGAACTTAAAAGGCACCAGGCCATACTTGCTTGGTTCATGAGCAACAGCTTGCTTCAGAGTACCATCCCGATGACATAGGTCCACAGCTGCCCTCACATCCTTATACATTTGTGCATAGCTGCCAATGACAAGGAAATAGATATCAGCCATCAACCAGATCTTGCATTGAAACATCTACATGACCAAAGATTGAATACTATATGACACATGCACATTAGAGGGTTAGAGCACTGCATTATAGCCAGTCCTACCGTATTTCACATCTAGAAGAATGAAAATTCTATCCCACTCTGCTCTGCCCTCCATACACCCGTTAAATTAAAGGAAACAGGAAAAGCAGAAAAGACACAGATGTCACAGGAGGCAAATAGACACATACAGACCAAGTTTTAAGGAGTCAGTATAGAGAAATTACTTTGGTGAGCTTACACTGCCATTGGCACATTTCACTCTGTTCATGGAATTTTTAAATTTGCAAAATAGTTAGACCTTTAAGATCTGCTAGAAAGACATTTACAAACCCAACCTAAGTCAATCAAGCAAACACAGATGCATAATCTGAAACCCTTTTTGGCTTGCATTGTCACTTCTGAATACCCTGAATAGTTAATGCTTGAATGAAAACAACAATGGAAATCTGAATATCTAGAAACAATGAAAGGGTGAAAAACATCTACAACTTAGAACCGTGGCAATCTTGAACTGAAGGAGGTGCAGTGTCAATCACAAAAGGTATCTCAGAGAGGGATCATACTCAGTGCCAGAAGGTATTTTTTCAGGAAACTGATCCCGGAAGTCAACAAGCTGCATGAAGAGATAGGCCTCTGCTAGTGAGAAAAGAGTGTCAATCAGAGCATAATCAGGCTCATCGTAAGAATCACGTGATAGTGTGAAACCATAAGTGGCTTGGCGTTCCTCTCTTGACACTCTCTGGAATCCATGGTATGCCACTTTGACATACTTGTGGCGGTCCATCTGCAATTGACCACCCATTTGCATAGACCAGGAATTGATAAGGCTAGAAGCATACTTCCATAAAATCTCTAGTTCCATGTCATAAAGCATCCTTCTTGCCTCACTGCAAAAAAAAATTAATCCACCACTACCAATCTTGTGGTAGTGCAATCTCACCTTCAGAATATTGCCCCTCTTCTTGTCAACCACAAGACCTCTGACCATATACTTCCAATCAAACTTCCATTCCAGCAGCTGCAGAATAGAAAACTATTAGTAAGACTTACATAACACAGTTCTGACAAGTATGGAGTCCATGATCCTATGTGTCAGCATTCTACCAAGAAACAGTAGTCTCTACTTCCACTCCATTGTAGACTGGACTTATGAGAATTGACAAAGACATCCTTAAATGCAATCAAGCTCAGAGGGACCAAGAGACAAAACAAGGACAAAGAGAAAAACCCCAACCACAAAGTAAAATCATGCATCACAGAAGATGCAGTAACACAGCTTATAGTAACAGAAATATGCAGGAAGAGAATCGCTATATCTAGTCATGGATAAGAGAAACCCACATCTTTTGGATACCCTAGGTTATTGACTAGTTTTTTTGTGGTGCCTGCATAAGCCATGCTTTCAAAAGTGTCGGGCTTATATTGTGCAAGTGTGTAGTCCATGTCAAACCCAACTGCCACAATACTCTTCATGTTCAATGATCGGTTGCAAAATATCTGCTTCCGCATGTCAACAGGGCTCTCCCACATATGGCCTGGCCATATGGGAAGTTCATGTGCTATTGGTCCTTCCCCAACAATGGGTGGAGGAGAAACCACATGGGATTCAAGGTGTTGCCACTCTGATTGCCCAGCTTGCATGGGTTGTTCCTTCTCTGTGACAATTGCTCCTGTTCAATATAGAAGCCAAAATTAATCAAGTAAACATCTTTGATAACTTTTCAAGAAGTAAAAAAAATCTCTCCTCAGGACTAACTGCAATCACCGGTGTTGGTATAAGGCATACCATTTGTTTTTCCCTCTGCTCCAGTATGTCTTGGCATGGTGCCACCCACAATTTCCTCTCTCATGCTAGCAGCACAATGCACTACCCTGGTCACTTTAAAAAGCCCTTCTCTTATAACACTCCTATTTGGCCAACATCTGAGGTGCGCCCTCCAAGCATGCAAGCTTGGCTGCACCAGCCACACACCCTGTTCATCTCTCCACACAGAAGGTAATTTTGAGAATGTTGACACAGGAGATGATGGCAGACACAAACAAGGTCCAAGTGTGAAAGTTGAAAATGAGGACCGCTGAATTTGGTGCACAGAGAGTGTGGAAGCTACAGCCAGCAAGGTGTAAACTCCTGCAAGTTGAGCAGTTCATTTGAAGATCAGCCTTGCATGTATATGTAGGAGGCTGGGAACAATATTCAGAGAAGCAATGGTACGCCAACAAGAAGAACCAGTCATTTCTGTTTCCAACTATCAGAAGTGACATCATTGCAAATGAAGTTAGAAATGACCTTGGCACTAAACATCACCGGGAACTCTCCTGGCTAAACAATCTCCTGCTGAAGCACGTACCCATGGTTGACCGTCACATTCAAAAAATCCTTCAACAGGAACAGCAGAGTCATGCACCTGCAAGGGGAGCACAAACAAAGCTATAAGCTTGAGGCTAGCTCAGGAATACTGTTCTCAGGAATTTTGGGACAATCCAAAACCCTACACCAAGATCCAATTCTCATGGTCATGTCCAACAAAATTACACTCTGTGTGGCTGCTTCTGTTTCTTCAGTTTGAGTGACTACTGCTTGAATAATCTACATGCATGTGAGAAGGTTACCTTATACCAATTCATATTTACATGTAAAATGCTCATGCACTCACATTGCCATTTGGATTCCATCTCAGAATTTCTAATTTGAAGGTGCCCTGTTGATTTAGGGATTGTGCAATGGTCTTGAGAAGGAAACAAATGCCCTTCCAAGTGGGCACAAATTTTCATATCTCAAGGTTCTGAGAATTTGACTATTGTATGGTGCATGTCAGTAAAAGTATAAAACAGATTCTGTGCAACTTTAAAGGACTTCGACATACTGCAGCTTAGATCTCGAAACGCTTCAAGCAAAATCGTTGTAAAAGCTTGAAAGCAAAAAATAAAAATAAAAATCTTTCAGCAGATGGTCCACCACTCACATTCTAAGCCTTAAATTCTCCCACTATTGGAACTCCCTCTTGTCATTGGAAACGGGAAAATGACGGACATCATTTAACAAAGCAGGAAACAAAAACCCTTGAAATGATGATGTTTCCCTTTGTGGTTGACGTTGAGATGTTCCCCCCCCCCCCACCTCTCTCTCTCTCTTCATTCCACCAGCACTTCTTCCTTCTACTGCACACATAATTCCGAAGCGTGCAATCGAAATCTCAAAGAGGAAAATAAAATAGAAACCAAACAAAAACACACACACACACACACACACACACAAAACCCAAATGGATTATCATCGCAGATGATTTTCAAAGAAGATACAAAAAAAAAAACAAAAACAGGAAACAAAACAATCCAAAGCCCCAAAGAGATGCAGAGATTATGAAAATCTTACTTGTGGGAAGAAGGGTCGGCCCACGCACTTGTTGTCGTTGTGGGAAAGCTGGGCGGGCGAGCTTGAAGCTCGCAAAACAGCCAGCAAAAACGCCGCAGAAAAACACTTGCAAACAGACGGCAAAGAGAACCCACCATCGCCAGACCAGGGACGGCCTTTCTCTTTGTAGCGAGGGAATCTTAGCGAGAGGATCCGGTTTCGATCCTTGGACCTGGGGATTGGAGTCCAGTAGCCACAACCAGTGAGCTACGTTTACACGTACTTTTCATTTATTGTTATTTTTCCGCTCAATTTTTGTGTGGTCACAGGAAAGAACCGCATATTCCATAGTTCCTGGAGCTTCTTTTCTTTTTAAAATTTTAAGAAAATAAAATAAAATATTTTATTATTTCTTTATTTATTTAAATTTTCTCTTAAATTAAATTTTCCTAATAAGTAGGAAAACAATGTTATTTTTTGCAGTTTTGTGATGGTGCTCAAGTGGGGCAATCATCCACAAGCATAATTTAGCCAAATTTGGTAATATTAAAAAATATATGAAAGTAGAAAATCTTAAGCACCCTTTCATATCATAGCCAATTGTGACAAAATTTTAATAATTTTTCTTTATTGGTGATTTTCCTAAAAACAGGGAATTTGGAACAGAATTTTTTATTTATTTTTAAATTTCACAAAATGGGAAAAAATCACCGCAAAACAACCACTAAGTGAAGTAGGTGTTTTATGGGATTGAGCATTAAGATTTGAAAATAAAGTTTACCCATAAGTCAGATTTGGCACTCAAGGTAACCCAAAAAAAAAAAAAAATTTAATTTTTTAGCTCTTTGGGTAGATTGAACCCATCCTTTTTTAGGGTTTTGGAGACTTGTCTATATAATCTCCAAACAATATATATTATTGTGAAGACTTATTGAATAGATATAATAAACATGCTAAATGTATGTAATAAAACCATTCTATAATATACTTACAAGTTATAATACACTCCAACTATTTATTCATTTTAGACATTTTGTTAGTGATTTTTATTTTTATTTTTAATTTATTTATTTTTCCCCCAATTAGTTATTGTGGTTAAAACCAACATTTGTGTAATAAGGTAGGAGAGTTTTTTTTTGACAATTTTTTTAATGATTCAAATTTACCCTATCTTTTAACTTATCCACAAGCTACTTTTTCTTTTTCTTTTTCCTTTGGTTTTTTTTTTCGATGGTGGGCATGAGTTGCATGAGCATGTGCATTGTTCTCTCCAAAGTTTGTCTTTGTTTTAATATTATATATTCTTTTTTGACATTGGTGAAGTGTGTACTACCCCCCCCCATTTGAAAGTTCAAATTAGGGTACACCAGGTTGCATTGTCAAGTGGAGCCAAAGGTATATACCTTATACCCATTTGAACTTGTTCAAACCACATGACCTAGTGCTTTGATTGTCGAGTGGAATGAGTCTTAAAGTGCATTCACACTTGATGTTAAATCAATATTAAATGAAAATTTAGATGGTATCCTAGGTGGCACCCGATGTTAAATGGGCGATAGCTTGATGATGTTAAGTGAATGTAAACTTAACATAAAATCTTCATGATAAGCAAGTTTAAGTCTTAAATGCCTAGCTAGTTTGGTGTTAAGGTACTCAACACTAGAATCTTTAACACCAAGTGTGAACGCACTTTTATTAGGTCATATTTTTTGAAAAACAAAACATCATGGTAAGTTAGTGTGTCCCCCATTCCTTGGCTTTTATATGTCTTCCACTAATAGTGAGAGTAATAGCCTAATACACTTGGTTGTCCTATACCTTCAAAGAGCAAGTGCAACTTCACCCCCTATTTTGACCTTTATAAGTATTTATCACATCCAACATAGAGTTTATTTTTGTAACCCCACCCATAAACATGCAAAATTGACAAGTATAAGGTGAGAGACAATGTTAATGAGGCCAAATTGAACAAACAACCATTACTACACCATCCATTCAAAGCTTATGATGTACAATGGAATGGGTTGTATCTCAAAGCCTATGATGACCTATGGAATGAGCTTTACCTAGAAATGTGGCAAGCCCAATAGGGTGAACCATTGTTCCGTTAAGTAGTAAAGAATTTTGCCAAGGCAC
>Ga0209208_10006317_pt1 | contig 16336 bp, 16 predicted proteins | sample S1TSphfallax_3_FD_187694 | JGI IMG/M metagenome (GOLD analysis project Ga0209208, IMG submission 187694) | Host-associated microbial communities from peat moss isolated from Minnesota, USA - S1T2_Fd - Sphagnum fallax MG (SPAdes) (version 2) | ecosystem: Host-associated > Plants > Peat moss >...
GTGCAAGAATGGGATGGGGTGGTTTATGCATGTAATTGTGCAAAACATCTTTGTTCTAACAAAACCAAATTAAATATCCATGTGAATTAATTAAGGTCCACCAATGCTTCAATATGTGCATATGTGTAATTTTTAACAAATTTGGCATTATAGTGACAATAGTATGAAAGCTCATGGTTTAGTTGCTTTCATTTGCATTAGTTTCCTTCATACAAGATGAGTTAAAGTTTCATGGGACCTTGAGCCCCAACTACAACACTACAAAAATAGATATCATTTTTCAGTGACTCAAAAACACACTCACTTGTAAACAATGCAAGAATCCAAGCTAAATGGATACCCCAATCATTTGCAAAGATGAAAGTTCTACGAAAGATAATGGAAAAACAAAAGGAAATGGTTTTGCTTTGGTCTACGCCATGTTGACTAACATTCTGGTGTTGTTCAACACTACATTCTAATGTTTTGAACTGTAATTGAGCATGATGTTATCAAGGCTATTCTGTGCTAGAGAAATGATTAGCTTCCACCAATGGCTTCTAACACGAGTTGTGTAACACCTAACAAATCAGCTACACACTCATGAATAAGATGAAGAAGAAAAGATGCATGATTATGATACTTTGCCAATTGAGTGTTGTGTGCAACATTTAGGTGTTTGAAACCTATGATAGAATTTTGATGTTCAAGGAAGAAGTGTCATAAGTTGCGCTTTGAATAAATCTCCAAGTGCTCTTCGAATTGTTAACTGCCATGCACTTAAAAAACACCAATTCAAACTATGAACCCAAAAGAATGGTAGTCTCTTAAAAATTGTAGCTTGAATCTAATCCTCGATCATTTTGCATGGCAATCTTCTTAAACAAGCTATGCACTAACAAAAAGGACAATGAGATTTTCCTACGAGTTGATGTAATATGGAATAACTAACACTAAGACTAAGTGTAAACACTGTTTATTTTACAAGTTGTTAAATGATAAACTAAGTTTATGTTGAAGATTTGCAATATGTTTATCCAACAATGCTTCAAATAAAATATTATAAAAAATGTTAGTAAATTTGAAATGAATAAACATAAAATACTGGAAAAGCACGTGTTGAGGACTATAACCACTGCTATTAAGCACATTCTAAACAACATAACCAATGCAAAAATAGACAGAACACCCAATCCCAATCTGTGACATCACACTATTCCTCCCTTCTCAGGACTAAATATTCAGAAAATAGGAGTTGGCTGCACTTGTCATTATATTCTGACCATCCCCGAACCTGGTTGTGCATATGCCCTATGATGAGGACAAAGGATACATACCTGATCACTGCAAATCAGCTTGGTGAAGTAAGGATAAAATAGAGGCAGATGCTTCTTGAATAGCCGTTTCTCCATGCGACCCATTGTCACCAACACCTTCATTTACCCAACCCCCAACTTTATAGATGTTGCAAAACAATCATCTCCAAAATGCCATCCCTCATCATCCTTTTTCTCTTTCTTTAGTGCTTACTCTGAGACTATTATGGGCAGTGCAAAAAGTACTCTGATCTATTCTCAAATGAAAGCAAATTAAAGTCTTGAACAATGCCAAGGTCACATAGCATTCACTCTTCCATCCGAGTCTTGCAAAACCATAAGCACTTGTGGTCTTCCAGGTTTTGAAAGAGAGAGAGAGATTTGGGGATTTTGTAAGCACCAGGACAGTGATGGGAGCTCGCATTTCGAGGGATCTGTGAGTATTGAATGGAACAGCTGCACCGGGCTTGGGTTGTAATAAGACCACCTCCTCCAATATTTGTACATAAAATGCCACTAGTCTCCTCTCTGCCTCCACCTTAAGCTTCTGCTCCTCTCTAATTACCATCTCAATGCTTTTTGGCCCTAAACTCCACTTCTCTTGTTTTTCCTCTTTGATTTCGCTTTCAGCTGATGATCGGAGCAGAATTCCCAAGTACAGCTTTGTGCCTTCCATCTCTAAACGCAGCAGATTTGGAGGTGGCCTGCAGAGAGTGATGATACAAAGTTTTAACAACAAAGTCATCATCAAATAAAACATCAAATTGAGCTAGAGCATCATCAAGGTAATGTTGTTCTTGATTGCTTCTATTTTGTGTCGTACCATTGTCCACCACAGGAAAAGACTAATATGAAAGAGCTGTAACTTTTTCCAACCAGAAGCTACCTCTCTCCTGAGATCTCTCGCATACGCATGTGAATGTTTGAATTGTTATTATACAAAGCACAAAACTCCACCAGTGAGAGGACTGTGCTGAGAAGCAGTTGTTTATGTGACAGTTGTAACCTCCACCAATGATGTGCCTGCAAGAAGAGCACCCAAATTCTCTACCAGCACAAATCAATCTCTAGCTTCATCCCTCTTGCTAGGGTATGTGGTTTTCATTTTTTCTCCAATTATCTGTTACTATGGTAAATGACCTCAAGAGTTTCAGCTGTCCCGAATGGACTTTTGGCCTTGATTCTAGCCTAGCTTCAGCAAGATCGCATTCCCTCTAATTGTGCACTGGGCCATGTTAGGATTACTTGGTTGTGTGGGAGCTTAAGAAGGGTAAAAGCATATTTGGAATCACTTGAGAAAAGGGACCTATGCTGTCTAATTGGAAAGCAAAGAGAGAGAATTGAACCTGAATACTATCAAGAGCACTCAATAGCAAGAGCTGAATTACACATTTTGCTCTCAGGTTTTGTAGGAAAACATTGTTGTCTTCACTGTCATCCAAGTCAGTCTCCTCATAGCCAGTTTCTATATCCTGCAGATTACAAGCCAAGACCACTCATTTGTATGCAGCACACTGTAAGGAATGTTTTTTTTCAGGATCTGTTTCCAGGATTGAGAATTATAGAGGTTTGTTTTGAGTTGAGATGAGGTTGTGTACATTCCACCACAATTTGTGGGTACCACAATGCACTGCACACTCCTGGCTACTACTTCTCAATCTCCTCCTTAATTAGACTGAAGGTTCCAATCAACCCAGTTGGAGGAGGGATATGAATGAAGAAAACTTGTGATGAGATTACCTCATTAGAAGCTTGAGCAAGGGTAGGAGCATTTGCTGTTTGATTCCCTCTGCTGAAGTTGACATTTTTCAAGAGGAGTTTGTCCATGAGAGCATTTCCGATCAAAGTAAAGCTGACTCTTCGAAACAATCCAGTAGTTGTGGGTGAGATATTTGCTCCCGAACCTGTTGATCATGTGTACAATGTGGCTACATGAATAATACCAGGAACAAATCCCAGATGAATGAACTGAACTGAATTTCAGGTAGTAGTAGGATTAAATAGTTCAATCCAGGAAATGTAAAGCACTCAGAGAAATGTCCTAGTGTATTTGGATGGCACCTTATATCCCATGAATATCACTCCTGGAGAAGAGGAGGGATCTTATGCCTACTCTGTAAGTGGGAGGGAAATTATGCTTACTTATTGGTGTAAGCATTATAAATTTCCCCCATCTGTGGGCTTATAGGTTAAAGCCCACAGATGGGGGAAATTCCGAAAATGCGGAACTGGACTCAGCTACCACCTCATCCTAGGCCCTTTATGTTGAGAATGCCCCCACACTAAGGCTTACACACACACAAAAATGTATGAATATAATATACATATGGTCACAGATCAGGGAAGTCACTTTCAGAACTGGTCATTGATCTATCGAGTAGTCCAATCTCTCCTTGTGCATCATAATTGAAATTCTCATTTATTTTTCCATCAATATCTCCATTGTCGTACACTTCTAGACTCTTGTATCCACTGAACTCATGAAACTTGATTGGCATTCTGTTGCCTTGTACAGTATCACTGGCCGCTGTCAAGGTGCCAGATGTCTTAAGATCTGACTCATAACCTGATCCAAATTTGGAATTGAATTCTGGATCCATCAGCTCTGATGGTTGAATGGTAAAACATGCATCCCTGTTTGAAAGCCAAAAGCCCCCCCCATCTTACACCAAAAAAATGAAACTCCGACTTGATCATTTCTTGGGTTGGTTTGCAATAGACTGTAGGAGCATCACATATTTTGTGTAAATCAGAGTTGGTCAGGGCAATGATGGTCAACTGGTTTAGTAAGATTACTGAATTTTCTGCAACAAAATTGTCCAGTCCCTGATATCAAAGTGGTGCCCACCACCTTCAGTTAGATGAACTAACGCCCCCATTGCAATAGAAGCTAGAGTTTGATCTGGTTGGGTTGCACAGCCCAATAGCAATCCTAATAAGGCAGGTAGCAGAGGTGACACCCTCTGTATATCATGAAAAACAGGGCTTGCTTAAGTCTCACTACATTATGTTTAACATGCTCCCAAGACATGACAGATCCTGATGCTATGACCAATCAACACCACACATCTTTGAACTCTTGAAATCCATCTGACCCTGATGTCTTTCTTGTGTGAAAAATCATTCAGTAAGCAACAACAATCATAAACAGCAGGCTGGTCCAAAGGTTTTCTGAAAGTACCCTAAAATACTTGGTGAAGAGGTCAGAGAGCAGTCGAAGTGAATGAATACATGTCTTGCGCTGCCATGCATTGGTTTCAACGTTTTCACCACCATTGAGCTTGCCATCATGCCACACATGTTCAAACATTGGGAACAAGATGCGGTGGAAAATCGTGTCCCAAAACGGGACTGAAAAATTATGCCCCCGCTCTTGTAGAAGGTCAAACAGAACCTCAAGGGCACAGTTGCGGACCTCAGTCCTGGGATCTGAGGTGAGCTCTGAAAGGCCAACTAACATTGGGAACCAATAGAATTCTGCAACCTCCAAATCCCTACCCCTCTGTATGTCTACTACTCTTGACATGCCCCCAGGTATGCGACCCTGCAATCCCCCCAACTTGCTATCCAATCAACTCAAGCCATGATGATGATGATCATCATCTTCATGCAAGGTATAATCATCTGCTTTCATGCTAAGTTCCAATATTACTTCACTTTAGTTCTGGAACATTTACAACAATTCCATGCTGAAATTCTCAACCTCTTTTACACTAACAACAGGAAATCCATTTCCACTGTGGTGATACTTCAATAAGCAGTCAGACCAACCCCATTTTTCCTTTCCTGGCTTATTCAGTCATTGAATGAGATATAGAATTATTACCTCAGCAAGACGATCCTCACAAATTCTGAGGAGGGCAATTGACTTTAAGCTTGTACGGGAGCTGCTATGGCTCTTGTTGCTTGCAAAAGCAATCAAGCAACTAACACAGTCCATGAAACAATCTCCTAGCACCTGATCAAAATGCTCCAATATGACTGTGCATGACAAACCCATCAGGTAAGTTTTACTGCTCCCTCCCTACCATGAATGTCAAATCCATCAAGCAACACACTTGTTCTCAGATGGACAGGATGCAAGAAGCACCAAGCATCAAGTATAAATAGCCATCAAGCATCCTCAAAATTTCACTCTCACAGGTTAATATCAAGACTCTAGTTTGAATTCAACAGATTCAGGGATTTGACTTATCTGCTGGAACAGACTATCTGCGGGTACAATGACGCAAGCATTGCGCCAGATGATGCTATACTGGATTGTCAAAAGGCTTCTTTACCTTGCTCAACATTTTCAAAGGCAATAACTGAAATACGAGGATCATCATCGAAAGCAGCTGTCGTAAATACCATGAACACACTTTTCCATCCTGACTTTATACTCCCCACTTTTGATTTGATCATCTGAACATCTCCTCAACAACCAAGGGTTGTTGCTCAGTGTAAAATGACCTAGAGTAAACCAACAATCTATTTCTTCAGGAAAACATACTGAAAAATGATTCACATATGTATGACATGTACTACATATGTTTTTTCCACAATCTGAGTGCTTACTGTCTTCCACCACCCACCTGGATAATGCAGTCCACAATCAAAGCACGTGTTCTTGGACTTTTACTACTTTGCATAATGAACACAAATGGCTTCAAAATGTCATTCTGGAACTTGAAATTCGCCAGTTCTGCACGCTCCAGATATTTGATGGCCAACTGGCGTAGTGAATCAATTGCATACATTGCAATTTTCTCATCCCTGTGGATCCCTGCTTCCACAAAGAGGACTGCTACAACACCCCATATTTTTGCCCATACCTAATGCCACCGCCCACAACATATACAATTCCATATTTCATTTGTCAAACACTCAGCCCAATAGTTACACATGTCATGTGACGCTTCTAGGCACAAACCTTGTTGACATACGAAGGAAGGGAAAGACAACAAAAATTTATTGTTTCAGATGTCACCAATCTGAAAAAGGAACTACAAATAGTGTTCTTATGCAAAGATTGCACAATAATCAGGCCAAAAGACTTACCATACGGATACGGGACATGTTATAGTAACTGATTTCCACCAGCTTGGTCAAGCTAAAAACACGAGCAGGTATTTGGTTCAATTCTTCAGTTGATACACCACACAAAGCAGAAAAAAATTCAACAATTATGTCACTTGGCAATCTTATGCTATTCACAAATACTTGCTCCGTAGGTTTGCCAGCAAGTTCAAACAATGCCAAGATAAGCCCACTTCTTGCTTGGTAAGCACCCTGGAATATGGTGGCTGCATGGATGGGATTTGATGTGATGTAGTCAAGCCTGGATATACATTCCAGTACAGCATTCCATGTATTTTGTAAGGCTTGTGGCTCACTCTGGCATATCACTAGAAGTGATTTCAGAGCCTCCACATTTTTGGCCTGCATCTCATTTGGTGAATGCAAAGATGTAAATCTGCACCATGAACATGGGATAGGAACAATTTTTGTCAGATTTTCCTAAAATGAAGTAGGAGGAGTGTTTTATCATCACCACACACTTTGACAAACTTTGAAAGTTGATAGAAGGAGATCTACAAAACTTACCGAATGAGTGATGTCAAAAAGGCATAACGGAGAGTTTGCATGCCAAGTGCATTTGTAAGGTGAATACCCAAGCGGACACCTTCCATTGCTAATAGTACCTCAAATCTTCCATCATGGTTTTCCATGGTGACAGAAAAAGCTGCAAGTAAAGGCCATCCAACAGCCTCAAGCATTGGCCTAGCAAGCTCAATGTGTTCAGCCTTATGAAATACACCTCTTTTCACATCAGCCTTTCTGAATAACGCTTGTGTTTGTCGGACTATTTCCTCACTCTCCCTTTTGGCATCATCTTCTGCCTTCTGTAAAGCTGATCTCCCCAAGTTAAAAACATTCAGAGCATCAAGTAGTGCATTTTTTTCTTCTGGTTTTCCCTTGCGTAACAATGTTGGATCCTCGTCCTTTAGTTTTATCTCCTCCTTTACTATCGAGTCATAAATCTCCCCCAAAAGTGCCTGATATAAGAAGGGCACAATCTCTTCTGTCAAGGCATTTTGTGTGTGTGTGGACATCAAGTCTTTCAGATTTACAGTTTCAGTTCCCATGGTCATCATGGGTGAAATACTGCATCAATGAAAACTGAGAGATAGAATTCAAATCCTAAAAACAATTTTCTACAAGTCGGAGTTCAGAGTCCTGATTCACACTATACACTGCAAAAAGAGAAACCTGAGGCATATGGTTGTCATCACCAGTTGACAAATTAATGTGCAAAAACTCAGTTTTACTCATTTTTGGCCAAACCAATGGATTATGAGCATCGGTGTTAAGCATGATGACAGCATACGCAAGTACATATGCCATATCTGCATTCCCAAATACTCCAGCATTGTCTCGACAATACCTGTGTGCTGCTTCAAACTCTCAGTCAATTCCAAAATAATTGGACTTCCACATTTAAAGATTTCAAAAGATGGATGGATGCACCAAAAAGACAACATCAAAAAACTAGCTTTGCAATCTCTGGGCACCTGATTATACAGTGTCTTGAAAGGGTACTTCAGCATACCAGAATTATCCTACACTTACCTCATTCGATGCAGACACCATTGCAAACATGAATGGAGAAATTGTAGGAGACCAGTATTTGCTGATCAACAGCCAACAACACATTATTGAATTGACAAGCGTTGAAGACATAACTGGGCAGAGCAATGTACCGTTCTGCGAATTTTTCCATAAGACGGTCAATCTTTTGGGCTTCTCCAGGAAGGCGGAAGCCGTTGAGAAACAAGCGAAGAGCATGGTCGAATTTCATGCCTTTGAAGTTCATTGCATCCACGTAAGCATGCATTATGGCAAGTGGAAATTCATCAATTTGTCCTAGATAATCCCCTAATTGCTTCTGTAAAAGAGGCACGCACAAGTAACAACACTCAGAAGCTGGCTTAGTGGACCTTGAAGCACACTTTTTCATATGTTGCACAGCCTCACTTACATAATGGATAAGGTTTAATTTACTCCTACTCATCAATTATAGCTACCATATGGACTTGAGGTTTTATGACAATGATCAGGCAAAGACTGCAAATTAGATCAGCCATACAACATGATTCTCTTTACCAATTCTCAAACCAATTTAAACTATGCTGGAGAAAATAAGTGGCAAAAGCTTTGACTTTTCTGAACTACGCTATCCCAATTGATTTATTCTCAGTCAAACAGATGTGCTCTCAATCTGATGTTTTCCTTCTATGCCAGAAGTTGCTAGCAGTATAACCATGAAAATCTTAAGCCATCTTTTCTACAGCATTCAAAAGTATAATGGGTCCACACTCACTTTATTCAAGCCAGGAGTATCATGAAGAAATTGCGCAATTGCTTGTGGTTCAGGAGGAAGTAATTTCTCAGCCAGTAAAAATTCTATCCCCTTGGCTGGCTTTCGGTTGAACTGAGGCCAAAAAAAAAGAAAAAACCCATTGGTTTACAAGTGACACCATTACCTGCATATGTAAAACACCTTAAGGGTTTTGAAGTTCTATCTTAAATGGAAATTTGCTTTTGGTTGAACAATCAAGAGCAAAATGAGCACTACTAGGTGAAGCAACTCTCTGTTGTTTCAATGGAAATGGAACAATATAATGACCCGACTGATACGTTCTTCAACCATTCAAGAAAGATTGGAAACCTGAACAACTGCAGTCTCCATGGACAGCTTGTGAGCTTTTGCTTTCTCAAAATCTTCAGCTTGTGTATTAACCTTGGTCTCATCTTTAGCCTCAGAGTTATTAGCCCCTTCAGTAACAGGCCCATTTGAAGCTTCTTCCTCATCATCTGCAAAAGGAGCTTGATCTGCCTGATCTGCTACCAATCCCTCTTTTGAAGTCCATGCTTCAAGTGACTGCAATACACTCACAAGACACTGAAATCCCATTTTTGTTTGTCAGCATTCTTATCCTGTTGATATGTCAACTGATTTTCAGTTCCTGTTGCAAGCCAATGAACAACACTTAAATCTCCTTTTCAGGGGTTCATAGGACAAATGTAATAAGCAGATCAAGTGAAGGTGTGTATGACTGACAAAGAACACAAAGGAAATTGCTCACTTGTAATGAGGATGACTTCAAATAAGCATACTGTGCAATGAGTAAGCCATTGGGCTCAACACTCAAAGTTCCTTGTGCCAATCGTGATAAGGAGTTTATCTTCATCAGACAACCAATCAGGATAGTTTAAAGCCTTGATAAAAATTTCAAAAGAGTTCTACTGTGAAGTTGCTTTGAGATGACAAAATATCTAGTGCTCATGATTGATGCATCCATTTCCTTTACTGAAATCTTGGTCTTAGGTAGTGTTTTATTTCACACACAAAATGCTTGGTAGAAATCAGTTTCCTTGCCATCACTTGCAGTCAAGATTCAGATGAGAATTCTAACCATATGCTCAAATAAGTTGGTGGCCTCCAAATCACAGTCGTAGTTCACAAAAATGTCAACAAGAAGTTGAGCATCATTGCACACCATCTCCAGCATTCTACAGTAGAGAAATCATCATTGATGAATGAAAGACTAATGTCTAGCCATGCAAAAGTGGTACCACCACTGCTTCATCAAAGTACAATGCAATTTAAATGATGTTCAAACATAGCTTCTTCCATTTTTTGATTTTTTTGTCTATTGTTCAAGGACTTGTGTGTCAGATTGTATGCTCTTGTTGTATGACCCAATGAAACCTGATATAGTGTAAGAATAGGGTAATATGAGGGGAAAAAAAACACTCACTGAAGAACTGGTGGGCTGTGAATGAGAGGGTTTTCCACATTGTCCAAAGATTGCAACACAATCAAGGAGAAAAAGACTCCAATTTCTGGCTGCAGAGGTACCAATTTCCATTAACATTCCAAGTCACAATCATGGAGTGGAAATAACCCAAAAAAATGGGAAGAAATGCGACAATGAGAACACACCAGCTGCTGGGATTTTTGAAGGTTCCAGTAGATTGAAAGTGTGTTGGGTTGATCATTTGATAGTAGTGCATATAGATGTCCACATCAATACTAGACTAACCTTAAGGCTCTCTCTGAAACGCTGCAATAAAACTCCAAATACATTCACCACAAGCTGCAACAGAAAGAAACACTGCAGAGTGAGTTGAGCATAAGTAGTCATAAAGCCAACCTGCAAGAAGAAGAATCATCATGTGCTACCATTTTCTTTCTTTTGGCAAAACAGATAGTTACTCCTGGGAATATACCATCATCTGCAGTAGTTGTAAAACCACTATCGATACAGTAACCAAATTGACGTTCTACACGTGTGGACTTAACCCTTCACCAGCCCCCTAAACCCTATGGGATCTTGAGGCGTGCAATGATTTTCATGCTAAGCGTAAATCCCCCGTAACGGATTAGTAAATGGATACACTTGTGTACTCTTGTGAGTTTTGATTATCAGACATGTAGCTAGCTCTAAGGTTACTGGACAAAGAGAACCTGGAATACTGAAGGTGATTGAGAAACAGATGCCCTGAGTAGTGCATAACACAAATGTGCTTTCACAGAGTCAATGAAGGTGTAGTTGACTGTGACTTCAACACTAATGCTTGCAAGTAAATCCTGTGCCAACCAAACACAGCATAGGAAAAAGAATGATCAACGTTCAATTGCATTAAGGAATGTTCACCTCCTTTTATTCTGTGACTCAAATAAACTCACTTCTTTGATAATGGTTTACTAGGCAAAGCTGATGGTTATCATAATAACTCTATAAAATGTCCATACTGAACATTGATTGATTGGTTGTGTTGTACAACAGATCATGCTACTATACTTACTAGTGTTGATCCAAACCATGGTGCAGGAAGTCTGCAAGTGTGTCTACAAAATTGCAGAGGACACTCCAAAACAAAATGGGTAACAAGACAATGCATGTGATCATAGCCTTATGAGTGTCACTCACAAAGTGTCAGACCATCACTCACATCATGAAGAGCAGTGACAAGCTGCCATGACATAGAGGGTAGTGGTTGGGACCTGCTGCACCTTGAACATAAACTTTAAGGACCCACTCGTGAGTAATTGGATGCAGTAATTACATCCACTAAAGCCACTGAAAAACATGTCTATGAAATCACAGAGAAGACTCCACAACATACTTTGACTGTAACATGACAGACACACAATGTGTAGGCAGATAAGACACATGAAACTATGACACACAATACTACTAACAAAATGCAATTTGAACAAGTATCTAACTACTGGAACATGCCTTTACCTGCAACAACTCAAGTGATAGACACTTTCTCTTGATAACAAGTTCATCCGTCTCATCTTTCATGGACATCTACGATGGAAAAAACACATTGAAGCACACTTTAGAAGTAAGCTGGTAGGTAATCCTAGAGCTGAATTGAGCAAGGTGACTTCCATGGGTTCAATACAAGTAATTACCCGCTATTGGAATTGATTACAATTAGGGTACAATTAGGTGATTTACGTTGCAGATGGTACGTAGGACAAGTAGTGCATCTCTTTGACCAATAGTTAGCTTCATATCTGTCCCTCTGCACCAACAACAGAATCAACCAGGACAACCTGACTGGAATGGTTGGCTGGTCCAAAACACTACATGGGCAGGCAGGGTACACAAGTTGCAGCAATGGAGCCAGCCAGAGTGCTCCACATTTGTAGTTAAAGAATTTTCCAGTCCTAGAATAAAGTCTTTACACTAGATAAAAAAGCACTCAGCATTTAGTGTATTAGACTTGATCTAGGAGGTGCAAATTGAGGTGAACAGTGAACTCTGCTTTGTAGCAGCATACTGGCTGCTCTTTAGGCTGCTGTTCTTGGAATGAACAACTTTATTCAGGGCAGCCTCAAAACCCTGCAGCAATTCCCCAATAGAAATTGCACTGTATCATGAACTACAGTAAGAAAAGTTGTTTGTTGTATGTATGTATGCTCCTTTGAGTGGTCAGCCCAAAAACCTATTATCAGATAAGAAAACTCCACAATTTAGGAGGCTTTTGGATTTTTAAAAAGAGCCTTTGTAATGACATGCAACTAGTTCCAAAGCTCCCTATACTTATTAGATAGTTGCCAGCTTGACTGTACAGCTCTATGGTAGGATGTGTAGGGTAAAGTCCTAGGGTGGGGCATTCCCAAAATAAGGGGCCTAGGACAAGGCAATAACCAAGTCCAGCCCTGTATTTTGGGAACGCTGTGTCTCCCATGGGCTTTACTGATTGTAAAGTACAAGGTGAGCACAATCATGAACAAAAACATGTGTAGATCACAAGGCATAGGAGGGGGAGGGTTCTTACACCTACTCCTCAAGAGTGGGAGGGTTCAACAGACCTTTATATCTGAGTGCCCAGCTAGGTGCTCAAGTTCCTCAACAGAGACTGTGTTGGGTGACAAGTCTGAGACTTCTGCAGTTTCTGAAATGATTAAGTTCTCGACCCCCCATCTCTACATATCCACGAAAAAAAAATTCAGGCTAGTTAATGCTCTCATGAATAGGAACTGTGCACACAATATACTGTGAATGAACAAGGTCTCTTTTCCTTCCACTTGAATACAGCAATTGTGTGACTTGGAGCTAAGGATAAAGGAAATGATAAATTTTCATCACTCAGGCTGCAAAAATAAGAAAGAATTTGACCTCCACATCCAATTCGAATCGCTTGTAGACAATGTTAATAATCTGTGTTAATGTGGCCTTGGCTGTTGCTTGGTTCACTGTACTTTTGCTACAATATTGCCATCCCAAAAAGTAGAATTCAGAACCCAACAAAACCGAATGATTCTCAAGTGTTATGGTAACTTGAGATCCTTCAACTGACCTTGAAGGAAAAAAAAGAGTCCTTTAGGTGTGTCTTCAGGTCAACAGAGAAGTATCCCCTAAAGAACACTGTCAAATATCAGAAAGGAAAAAGATTCAATGATAATCAACGACAAGGCAGTCGGGCACTAATGGTTAGTCCAAACCTAACCCATAGTGAAAAGTTAGACAATTGGTCTCACTGCTTATCAGTAGGAGGGTCATTTACTACCTGCTGAGCACAATGTTGTAGCATGTCCGCACTGCAGTTAACAAACACTCTCCATGAACTGCAATCAATAAGCAAAAAACACAGCAGAGTTATCTGCAACTCCTCTAATAAACACCAGGTTAGGTCAAACTGCTCTTAACGAACTCTATGATCACAATTGTGACAATCACATTGCTAGTTCACATGCTGTCAAAATAGATAGTAGATTGAATTAGGGTAGGTGTGAATCTCTACATACTCAAGTAAGAAGAAGAGAACAGGGCAAGATGATCTCTAAACATCTAAATTGGTCTTTTAATTTCTTGTATACTAACAGTACTCTAAGATTTTGAAATTTAGATTTGTGGGGCTTTGCTTTGAAATGCTTTGTTTGCATCAAAGCAATGCAGTTCTTGGTCTCAAAATATGAGGGGACATACATGGATATGTGAAAGTAATGTCAATCAGGTTGTACCCTCAAAAGTTGGTGTGACCTCATACTGCAGTCAGCTTAGACTACTTGCTAATCATGAAGTACAGATCTGGGGTACTGCAAAAGAAAGGAAGATGGCCTGAAAAGTTACCATGAAAAGAAGGGGATGCAACTGCTGTTAGAAGCACCTTAATCAGTTGCAACACTACACTGCAATGACCAAAAAACATGATGTCCATAAATCCAAATGGCCACAGAGAACAATCACACCAGGGATATAGATAGTACCCCAACAAAAACAGATGGTAATCCAATGTTGGCAGCTGATAATTATGTGTCTGGACTCAATTAGGGTTCCACCATAAGCAAACACCACAACACTTACAAACTCTGAATTTTAGGGAAGATAGCTACAAGTGAGGTGTAGAGCCTTGATACCTGTCAGTGGCTGTTGCATCATCAGCAAATGATGCACAAACCATGTTAAATATTTGAGTAGCTGTGGCTGAATTTTTACCCCCTTCAATTCCAGCTTCCCCCTCAAGATGTCCATAGGATATAAGTTTCTGCCAAGCTGGCCAAATTCTTTATCAAAGGAAGTTTAGAATGAAAAACCGCATTCTGAACCGCTAAAATAGACAACAGGATATCTTGAACACAGTTGCAAAAACTGGTGTAACATCAATCAAAGATGATAAGGAAACTGGTAAATGACTTAAAGACAGATCAGGTTGGGGCTGAGACTCACATGCAAACAGTCAAGAGCCGTTTCAACAAGTTTGGGCTCTTTGGTCTCAAAGGCAAGACGTAAGGGAAGTAGTACCAGATCTGCTTCAAAGCCTTGCAATGAATTCCCAGCCTCTGCCATTGTGGCCGCTGCCATTGTTGCAGCTGTTACATGCTCCACTGCTGGCTTGTAATACATTTCCAATTCACTCAAAATGGATGGTTCACCAGCAAGCGAATTGTCTTGTTCTGCCAATCTTTGAAAAAATAAATAAAATATTGCAACAATCAGCATTTTTGGCATGAGATGATATGATCAACACTTTGTCATACTTGGTTTACTACAGGCATGAGGGTCATTTAATGGTGGTGCTAATTATTACCACAACAATGATGCCTGTTGAGTTCTAGCAAGGAATAACATCATGTGGTTGTTATCAGAAGAAACAGTACAAAAGCAAGGTAGGCATACACTTTGTCCCAGACTGTGTCATCCTCATTTTGAGGGACAATGTCTTTGCGATCTGCATGTTTCAAAGGCACAAAAGACTAATAAGTTCACAAGGGTACAAAAATCGTGTGTGTGTATGAATGCACAGCTTTTGCTGTATAGACAATCAGGACTCTAGAACTGATCACAACATACTCAGGTTGTTCTAAAAGAGATTAACAGCCAAAAGAGCTGTTTCAACTACTGACTTCACCACAATGTCAGAATGTACAATAATGCATCACCATCTTCAAACTGTTATAATTGTTGGCACTTAGGAGGCAAATCCCTGCAATTTCAGAGCTGCATTCAAATAAATGCATTATGTACAGCAGTTGTTTTTCCATGCCAGAGTTTTGAATCTGACAAAACTACCAAGGCACCCTTCCTTTTAAGAAACCATAATGTACTTATTTTAGACAGCTCTAGGTAATGGCACATTGGGAATCTGCTGAATATCCCTGATTCATTGACCAATCTTCCAGCTGCAAAAATTGGGTGGGTTCTGATCTGTATCAATTACTGTTTATGTCACCACCAAAACAAGTGGCTCATCACATAATGACTCTGCCCTTTAAATGACATCCATAGAGAGTGTAAATACTCAACATCCTACATTGAAAACACATGGCAGTTAGCATGGTGAAGCCCCAAGTGGATGCTTCAGATATGCTGGAATTGTTTCTAGAGTGGACTCCACATGACCCTAGAATGTATGTAGGGATACCAAACTTTGGCCCGTTTCTGGAGCATCACAATGTCTCTACCCTGAATCATGGGCAGAGCCAACAAAATCCGTAACTTGGACGTCATCAGATTTGCTGCAATTCCACATCTCATGAGGCTATGAACTCATCTCCTTCCCATTTCAGAAAAGAACGAAATGGACGACAAAAATTAAAATCTCTGAGTTTTTTTTTCCTCCGGCTTTTCAGAAATAACCAAATGCACACGCACGCACGCCATTGCATGAAAAGCTTCGATTTCCATTCCTTTACCTTTCAGCACAATCACTAAAAGGAAAATTTGTACGTCAGAGCGGGGGAAGGGGAAAAATAAAAAATAAAAAATGACATTAGAATTTTCGTCTCCACGATTCATACTTGAGGGAATTGAGCCCAAAAAACCACGAAACAGCCAATTTGTAACAAAACGTGAGGAAGGTATGTCAAGGAAAAATACAAAAAGGGGGGCCGAGTTTTGCATTGCAGCGGATTGAGTGTTTTGGCACGACAAACCTAGATAAGCCTTGAGAGCGAGGTGTAAGTGGGAGTATCTTCTCCCGGGTGCATCCTTCAGCAATTTCTCAAAGGAACGAGTCACAAATGCGCCCCC
>Ga0209208_10006318_pt1 | contig 16336 bp, 9 predicted proteins | sample S1TSphfallax_3_FD_187694 | JGI IMG/M metagenome (GOLD analysis project Ga0209208, IMG submission 187694) | Host-associated microbial communities from peat moss isolated from Minnesota, USA - S1T2_Fd - Sphagnum fallax MG (SPAdes) (version 2) | ecosystem: Host-associated > Plants > Peat moss >...
AGTGGATGGTTTGCTCATCTGTGTTGAAGTTGCATGTCAAGGTTTTGTACAGCAGGGGAGTGACTTGTTTCTGAGTTTTGTTGTGATGAGGTAGATAACAGTGCTCACATCCGATTGCTGTGTCTTGCAGGAATATGTGGAGTGGAAGGCAAGGATTATACTTGGAGGATGATGGCAAGGAGCCCTTAGCTTGCAGCACTCCAATTGAGCAACAACTTGCAGGAAAACTTTTTGAACTATCAGATCAGCCACAGAATGGAACTAAGAGAGTTCCAGGTTGACTGTAAGGGACCTTGCCCTTATGGGTGCGCTTACGGGGCGGGTCCCCCCTCAAATAAAGTGAAATGGTTTTGTGGGTCTGGGAGGGATGGTTTATCCCTCCCAAGGTTGTCTGGTGCTGTTTGGTTGTTCTGTGCCTTTCTGACAAATCTGGTGGTCATGTCCAAGATGTCTCTCAAGCTCTCAGCAGCAAAGTTCATGAGATGTTCGAAACTTCTGAGAACGTAGTGTGCTAAGAACACAACGATGTTGTCCTTGAAGACTCGCAGTGGTGCCTGGAGGTTCTGACAATGGATGAGGTGCCCTTCCGAGTTGGAGTGAATCATACTTGCATATAGCCCTGCTTCTCATCCTGGTTGTGCAGCATGCTCAAGGAATTGTTTGCAGGTTGGAAAAACATAACACCCACTGTAAGGTCAATGCGGCTGGAACAATTTCTCTTGCACAACTCACCTGGCTATTGTTGTCCAGTAATGGTTGTCAAAAGCACTAAAAATTTCATAGTGCACTTGACTGCATGTTGACACCGGTTGATTCTGTTCAGACCATGGTCATCGGAGCTTCAAGTCTTGGATCTCATACCTTGAAATCATCAACAGCATGCCTTGAGGTAGTCTAAACTTGCCTGCAATTTTGTCCATTCTAATCTTTCCACTCTGAATACATGACATCCGTGCCACAGTATGGTAGTGATCTGCCAATCTGAGCAGGGTCTCTTTTTTCTTTAAATTTAAGGAGGTGATTTTTTGGGTCAACCTCAGAACAAGCTATAGAGCCCATGTGTGGCACCCAAGCACCCTGCAGTATCCCGTGGGCATTTTTCTTTGGCACATTTCTTTTTGGAACATACCTAAGCATGCTTACTCTACACATGGATCCACCTTCAAGGCATACTATTTGCACACTTTCAGTTTCTTACAATTCCAGCAGGCATGCTTAGGGACAGATTACCAAGTGGTTTCACTGTTAACACGTTTTATTTGGTTTTCACCTGTACTCCTCCATGTTTTTCCTCCTCTTCTTTTCACTCCTCCAAATCTTTCCCCATTTCTTCATTGTAGCCAAGCAAAAGGTTGAAAAATTCACATATCTTTGTTGCAACTGCAGTATTCAAGCATGTACTTAACAAGTAAATTTCTCAATAGTGCTGACTTAGTTTTGGACATCTATTTCTTCAATTCTTATACAAGTTTTACAATTCTAGAGTACTTTTTTTCTGGTAGTGCACCTTGTTGAGATTGTATATAGGTGTTGGAGGGCTCACAGCCTTACTAGTCAAAGCCAATGTCCAAGTGCTACTATAACCAGGAGTGCTGATAGTTACAGTGCTTTTGGAAGTTTGGATGTCTGCAATGCAGGGGGTTACTCTAGATGATGGGTGTTGAGTCCCTTTGTCACTGTTTAGTTAATGCATATAGGTTCTGTCAAGGCATGCATAACAAGCTGGCTGTGGGATCCTGGCTTCACCATATCTACACTAAGGTAATGTTTGTACCATACTAACAGATTACTTTCTTTTTGCTGGTTTTCTATTCTTTTTATGTGTTTCTTGACTGAAGTAGTTCTGCTTGGGGGTTTGAAATTAAGTTCCTGGCTTTAGGTGGCTAGAGAGGGTGTGGTTTCATAAAGACACTAGCTTACAGGTGAGTTGATTGTTTTGCAGGTCGGCAACAGGCATGAGTGGTGCTGGAGTTGAAGAAAGATACCATCCATTTCAGCAGTAAGCTTCTGTTGTAAGTGTTTGACACAACCATTTGGCAGGCCCTGGATTTTGATGCCCTTTTGGCTTTTTGTTTTCTTCTCATTATTACTTTCTTTACAGTCCCAAGTAGTTGATGCCTTTGGTTCTGGTATGCAGGTGTGTCTCTCTGTTTTGTAATTTGCGACCCAGCTGTCACAAGCAGGGAGGCAGGGCAAGAATGCGAGACAGAGTGCTTGTCTGTAGTGGGTCATGTGGAACCTGAAATTGGTCAATAAGTGTCTGTCTGTCAGCTTTCATTTAGGAATTCGACAGCAGATTTTCATGCAATGAAAACCTTAAAATATGGAAGGCCTTCTGCCGATGTAATGATGATGGTTTTCCACCAACTTCTCATTAATAATATCTAACCAGGGCCACTGTCCCCTGTTCTCTTATACATAAGGTCATGAAGTATGTTTGTTGGCCTGCACTGCTTGAACTGACCGGACAAGTGTTCTTTTTTTCCAATTTTGTGATGGACTGAAATTTTTGTGACTTCCTGCCCCCCAAAAATCAGCAAAATTGGTTGAAATTATGCTTGTAAAACTAAAACTTCCAATGTTCCCCATGTTTTTTGGGTGAAAAATAGTGAATTTTTCTCCAAGAGAAAACACTGGACTGCATGTCATTCTGAAAGTTCTCAAATGGAGTGTTTCCGAATAGGGGTGGTAGCAATTGTACCCATGAGGAGAAATGGATGTGAGAATTGCAATTCTGCAACATGTCAAGTGTCATTCTGCAACACAAATAGATGAGCATAGTGATTATGTTTGTATGCCAAGGAGCAATTTTGTTTTGAGTGATATATACACACAGTGTGGCGATTGTGTCTGTGATGTTAGCAGCTGTTTGTTTGAACTTGAAGAGGGTCTGTTTTAATTGCACTTGAAGTAGGCAATTGGGTTCTAACTTTTGAATGATCATGGACCAGCACCGGAACTGTCAATTCTCCTAGGGCAGAAAAGTGGTATGGAGAATTGTTCTTGATCAGATTGTGCTTGAATGCTTGTGATCAAGTGGAGAGTATGCTACATTTTCTGGAGCCATGATTGCTGCATCTTGTTATCTTTGTTACGGTCTTCTACCCTGGAAAATTATGAAGTGATATGCAATTGATGTGACAGAAGCAAGAGCAGCAAACGTCACATCAGCCTACTATGCTTTTTAACATGAACAGAAAAATATGGCATATTCATTCACCACAGATGTTAACGAGAAAATAGGAGAATTGCCATTTTTGGAATACACATGTCAAATTTGGGCAGAAACGATCAGAAGAAAAATATTAAATTTGATTGAATTTAGAAACTAAGAATTTTAAACATTAAAAAGAAAAAGAAGGGTCAGGCTTGGGGAATAAACAGGCAGAGAGGAAAATCGTGAACCCTAATATATATACTAGGGCGCTCTGGGAGAGAGCTTGTTGTGGCAATGCCGCGGCTTCGGAACAAGGGTGCTCTCTACCACCGTGGGCCAGTCGTCGCCTGCAAGCCCTCTCTATGGCCCCATCTTCTCCAGTCCTCCAATCTATTCACGGTACAGCTGACCTCACTGCTTTTCTGCTTTCGTTTTCCCTCTCAAAATTCAAGCGTTTTCTTAGGGTATTAAGTTGTAGGTTTTTTACCAGCGCAAATGGGGACTAGTTTGAACTTTTACTGTTTTTTTTTTTTTTTGCTTTTGAACCATTGTCATGCTTTTTAGGAGAATCCAATTAGCCTTTGTAGCTACAAGCTTTGAAAAGGTGAATTGAAGGGTTGAAATGAATGAAGACTTACATTTGACACTTTTTTTTTATGAAACACTCCAACATCTTCCGTATCCTGAGTCAAAAATTCAGAAACTCTTTCCATCATTCATAAATAAACGCAAAAGTTCAATAACAAAATGGAGAAAGATGAAATAGAGAAGGAGAAGATAAGGGGTTCGGTTTAGGGTTTAATTTGATCTATGGTGTGGATTTTATCAAAATAATAATATTTTATTGTTATAACATTGGTCCCAAGGGTTGCAAAGTGGCCTCCCAAATTGATAAGTATCATTCTTTTGTGTTGGGGCCAATACAAGGCCATAAAATGGTAGATTAAAAAATTTGTTTCAATCTTGACTTTTAGTGTAAAGCCCTTAGGGTTAATTTTAACGAATGTACCAATAGGAATGTTCAATTTGAGTTGAACTTTGACCTTGATTCCTGATGTAAAGTGGGCCTAATACCAACTATTATCATTACATCCAAGAAATCAACACAAAATCAAACAATAAAAAAAGACTTTACATGACCTTTCATTTTTCATTCCATTGTTTCTTCACACAAATATATTTCCCCCCCTCCTTTAGTCTCTTATGTATGTCCTTAAACCTCACAAGGAACAACATACATGAGAAGAAAATGAAAGTAAAAAAAGAATAAAATGAACATGAAGAAAAATCAAGGAATAAAAGAAGGAACTTAGAAGGTCCTATCTTATAAGTCACAGACACACTTCATCTCCTCCCACATTCACAACTTCTATCAAAATCTTCATATCTCTTAATTGATTGGCAAACTCATGTCAATCACCTTATACCTTTTAATTTGAATAAGGTTTTATTGGAATTATATTTTAGTGACAATTTTTAATTATTTCTACTATAGTCAAGTAACATTTCCATTCCAAAATTAACATCCATTATCAAATTTTTAACCCAGTTATCAAATGCGTTAATGACTCAAGTATTGATAAAGTACTATGTGATCCTTTAATTTTTTTCATTTAGTTAATAAAACCACTAGGTATTAAATTTTCAAATTTTAATAACCTAGCTACCTAGATGACTTAGTTAAGTAGGATAGATATTAAATAACAAATAGGTCATATGTGTGGTTAAGTAATAACTATTTTATCATGTTGATATATGTGATTTTCTTGAATTAATTACTATATTAGGTAGGCAATGTAATTTATTTATTGAATCTGCTAGGTAGTATGAATAAATTATGACCCATTTGATATCATACATTTAGATTATATTTTTTTGGTACAATTATGATCTATTATAAGCAAATTTGTATAATATAATTTTAAAAATCAAATAAATGTTTGAGATGTGAAAAAATATAATTTTTTTACATAATTTTTTTATCATAATTTTAAGTAAAACTAAAATATTATATGTGTAAACATAATCAAATTTATTGTTTCATAAAATCAATTAATCATAAGGCATTAATTAATATTTTAAAATTGAAATTTATTGTCTAGATTGATATTTTATATCAGAAATATAGTTCATAAAACAACTTTTATTATATTTATATTATCATTTATTTATGATTCATTTATGAATATTATATGTGAATAAAATATATATCACACATTTTAATTGAATTATATTGGTAAAATTATGATATATCAAAAGAAAAATTGTGTAATATAATTTTTAAAATCAAATGAAGGTTTAAATATGAAAAAAATTTATGTATTTTTTAATATTATCCATTTATAAATCATGTGATTGATTTTATTTTTCCACTGAATGGTCTTTGAAATTGTATTGAATAAAAAAATTCAAATTTTTTCTTTTCAAATTGATTTATATTTTTAAAAGGAAAAAAACGTTTGTGTACATTATTGGAAAAAAATTTAAGTTTAAATTTTAATCTTGTCATTTGGACAAGATCGTAATAAGATATGAAAGTTCAAAGACGATTTTTTTTGTAATGTTTGAAATCAAATAAGTTAAATAAAATGCAAGTTACTTATTTTCAACAACAAATGGGATGGTTTGGATGTAAAGGAGTTGATCTCCATCCTTGGGGTTTAAAGATCAATCTTCATGAATGGCGTGGGTTGTGTTCAACGTTGGAATGTTGACTGAATATTCTTTATTTACATAGCCAACATAGGCTAGGTGTCTACTAGGTGATTTAAATAGGCACAATAAATGGCTTACCTAACAACCTAAATTAACTTTTAAAGTTTAACTTATGTAATGACATATGTCAACATGGTATAGGTTGAATTTAATGAAAGTAACAATAATAAATATTTAAACAAACATAAATAATGTGACTACTTTTGTAACTTGGTGCCACATTTTTTTTTTTTGAAACTTGACTTTTATGAGATTTGTCCAAGGCGACTAGGCATTATAGCAAGTCACATGTGGTAATTATAACTAAAAATGAATTATAAATCCAGTCATATATTTGCAAATTCCTTGTCGTGGATCATGATTAGTGTGCAAATTTTAACATTGTGTACTAAAGTTTTATTTTGTTTACAATTATTCAAACAATGACAATAAATGTTCTTACAAGTCCTTCACCATATAATTTAAGTCAAACAACAAGCCATGAAAACCCTAGAATAACCACAGGCATATCATATATTGTTGTATTAAATGTTGATGGTGGTGAACCTCCTTCAACATCTTTATGCACATTAAATTTTGGTTCACTCAAATGAATAGCTATGTAGGTGCCTTTTAGTTCTAAAGTGCATATCTACACCTAAGATGTTGTCAATCCTCAAATTCCTACAACTCTTATTGTACCAAATAGTTTTCTCATAAGTAGTTTATTTGCTCAATAATATTTAACATGCCAATAGAACGGGATCACATGATTGGAAAAAAACATTTCGGGGTTACTTTACAATGTGGTTGGGGGATACAAAGTGGGTAGGTTTGAGACCTTGCAAAAGCTTGATCAACAATTTGAAACAATAGTGAACTAGCATATAGATACCCAAATTGACACAATCCCAACTCCTTGAAGGACTCAAATGCGAGTCCAAGTGAAAGACAGCGGAAGGGGGAGGAATCAGGGCACGCTCCCTAGCTCACAACACTTTGACGGGGTAGAAGGGCGTGTTGGAGCTTCGGGATGGGACTAGGAAGAGTTGATAAGCTTCACTCACTCACACGGGTCTGCACACAACCCACACAAAGTGGTTAGTGCATAGTTGGAGCACTTTTGGTGCTAGGACGAACCACGGGCAACATGGACACACAAGACTCACCACGGCCCGGACTTGGGGGAAGCCACCACCTTCCCCCTTATAGTATACTCTGCACCTTTCCACGGGGCCTACATCCAAATGACTTTTCTTTCCCGGGACTCCCGTGTGGGAGTCCCAAAATCGCGCCAACTGGGATTCTCGCGTGGGAGTCCCGAAATCATGCGAACTGGGACTTCCGCGACTTTGGAGCCCCATAACTTTGCAAGCAGAACTTGGATAGAGGTGCGGTCTAAAGCAAAGTTGTAGCTCTTGTCAAGAGCTTTTCAACGATATGTCGCACGTCATTTGCAGTCAAGTAAATCGGGTCGATTCTTGACTTTTTCTGGTCGGGAGTCAAACTCGCAGTTTGACTCCCGGCCCTTCTTTTGGCCATAACTTGTGTTTTAGATGTCTAAATAAGCAATGTGAGCCCATTTTACACATCTACGTTTCAAGAATTTTCCAATGATATAAAGAACGACACAAGCCATTGAGTTTTGACCCCTCAAATTGCTCTCTAAAGTTTCAGGAGTCCACCGGGACTCCATCTCCCAAAGTGGGAGTTGCCTTGGGAGTGTGAGGGTTCACTCCCTCACACTTTCCTACACTCTCGAGAGTATGTGATGTGACTCCCAGGCTTCCTCTTAGCCCGCACCTTTGTAACCCCTTTGCCTTGGTCGCAAGCCCAAAGCTAGGGTTGTGACACAAATGGATTCCAACTTCCAAGCCATAACTTTGTGAAACTAGTAATGGTATCCACAATGGATGTGCCTTAGGCCTTGTTCAAGATCACCAACAACGATGGCAACATGTAAGCCTAGAGTGTAGATTTGACTATAATAAATTGACCTTGTTAAGAACTTTCATATTTTATTTGTACAATTTGTGAAAAGTTGTGTTCATAGTACATTGTTGTGATCATTGATAAAACATATATCTCATGTTAGATTTTTCTTTTTGATTTTGTTTTACCATATGGAAAATGATGGTTTGTGGCTATGGAACATTATGGGGTCCATATACGTATGTGCAATTGACATTTACAACAGAAGGCATCCCATCATTATTTTCGAAAAGTGTCAACTTGCCATCAAGCCTTCTATGGGCATCCCCATGTTTACCCATCTTTTGGTTTCATGTAAACTCCACATGATGGCGGGGTGCAAGCAAGGTAAAGTAGATAGTTCATTGCTCTATTTCAAAAAACTTACATGTAGCCATGATTTTTTTAAAATGTGTTGAAAATATATATTTGTTTAAGTAAAATAATTAACATGATGATAATCTTTCTTTTTATAAGAAAATAGATTTTTAAAGAATAATTCTACTTACACAAAATGTCCAATCTTACAAAATGGACTACATGTAAATGAAATATTAATTATTTTAACATTTCAATTTAGTGAAGCCCTAAAAGATACTTATGTATTATGAAATTATGGATGTTATAATCATAATGTATCAAACTTGTAATATGAAATAGGTTTGAACACCATTTTGACCCAATTAGTTTCAAATGTACTTTCAAGATGAAACACACTAAACCTTCCAAAAATTGTAATCACAAGTATAATTTTTTACAATTAATTTTTTGGTAATATATGGACATCACATCTTGGATTATTTTTACTTGTTTCCAGTATATTTGGTTAGCTGTAAACTTAATTTAATCAATTATTTTGAAAACTCCAACAAACATTGAAAAATTTGAATGTATGGAATATATTTGTGACCAAATAATACTCATCACAAAGTTTGAAAATTTGAATATATACTTCAAAACTAGGGTTGATGATGGAATTTTTAAGTGAATTTTTTCATGGTGTATGATATTGATATACATCAATTAAATATAGGAAATTTTAGAAGTTTAAAGTTTTTGGATGCAATTCCATTCAAAAAATGTGTTTTTTTCATTTTTAAAACAATTAATGCATAATAATATCTCCCTTTTAGGAAAAAACCATTACTGTATCATAGAAAATGAGATTTTATAAATGGACATTGCATTATTTTTTAAATTTCCCTTTGTTTGGTAATGTTTCATGAATCACAAACATGAGGCCCTATGGTCATTGAAAAACTATAAATTATATGTTTGTGTACATTGATTTTATTCAATCCTCCTCATTTAATTGTTGGATCAAAATTAATTTTGACTCAAATTGAACTTTGAATTCCAAAATGTTAATATGAAAATTCTAAATTTTTTTGCTTATGTTTAAATTAGCTAAAGGATGCCATCAAGATTTTAATTTACTATGTACTATAATCAAATTTGTCATACATCACCTTTTTTGAACAATAATGGCTCACCCTTAGTGTGATTTCACCTTACTTTTATGACACCAAAGTTGTTCAAATTTTGTATTCAACTTCTTATAAACTAAATATAGTGACCTATGGTTTCATATTTTTACTTCAAAATATTTTTAATCTATTTTCTTGTGTCCATATCAAAAATTGTTCCATTTTGTAATTGGATTTTGGGCGGGTTATTATTTTTGTTTATTTTACTTTGCCAACACTTGATGAAGGTATGAAATTATGTTGCATGCCATTCTATTATTTCTTAAATGATACAAATTAATAGCACAACAAGCTTGGGATGAATTCCCATTGTTTTGAAAATCAACTCATAATACTTCATGTGCCAAAATAAATTGTATTATTCAATAACAAGAATTTTCTTGTTGTTTGATAAAGTGGATGTGGATTATTAGATTTTGAATGACTATATTTATTTCAAAGGTTAATCCCCTTGTAGTTATGTCCTTGTGGTATTAATGTTTTTTGTATTTTGTGATAAAATAGGATAAACATGAATAATGGAATTTTGTTGGCCAATTATTAGTCAAAGTCCATAAAAGGTGAGTGAGATCAGAATGAACTAATTTACAACATACTAGACTAAATAATGTGAAAACACAATTTTTATAGCTAAGGATACAAATAATATAAAGCCCCATTTGTCTAGCATGTTACAATTATGAGTCCACCATGTGGTATTTGAAGGAATATCGATTACACTCAAGTTGGTGCAATAGTGATTACCAAATGCAACAGTTGTAAATGTTGGTACAAGAAAATTTTAAAAATTGGGTTTGAATATTCGTAATGTGCATTGCATACAAGTTGTTTGGGATTGATTATTGAAATGCTCCCCATTTTTCATATACCCCTTTGCATTTTGTTTGTTTGTAGAACTTTTCTTGGCTTGGAATTTGAACATCATTAAGTTTGTCACTAGTCAAAATGCATTAGGACATAAATTGTCTGCCAATAAAATTGTTATATTTAGGTTAACATTGTTGCATTATAAAGTTCAACAAGGTGGATTCATGCTTAATGGCAAGTCATTGATAACTCAATGTTCTAAGTTCTTAACGTTGAGTTATGGATAACTTACTATCAATTGTGAATCCACCATAAGAATATGTAAGTTTTGTTATCACCAACAATATTTGCCAAAGTCCTTATACATAGGGTGAATAGGTAGGCAAGTAGATGATATATGGTAGGCATGTAACTTGTAAATAAATAGATATGTACATAAGTAAATATACAAGTAGGCTTGTACAATGTAAGTAGGTAGGTGAATGTTGTAAGCATGAAAATAATTAGAAATTTTTTTTTTGAACTTTCAAGATTTGGGGATTTTAAATAAAAATGAAAACTATACTTTAAAAAAGTAGAATTACCTTGCACACAAATAATTTTGCAATGATGTGCACCAATAAGAGGGTTTATGAGCGCTATCATATGTTGCATGTGTACAACCAACCCCACTAGGACCATGTTGGTGGAAATAGGATCTTGGCCACATAGTACGCAAACCTTAAACATGTGCATAGTGCAAGAGACCTCACATAAGCTTGTAATGACATGCCAACAAATTTGGTAATATGTTTTGAAAACTCTAGAGGTAAAAATCTAAGTGGAGTAATATAGTGTAGAAAAACAAATTTGAAATGGAGGTCTAGAAAAAATGACAATTTTAGTAGTCAATGAATGAATGTCAAGCTGATGGCATTTTATTTGAGTCAATTTGAGGATGGATCTTTAACAAGGGAAAACAAGAACTTGTAGAGTTGTTGTATTTTTTGGAAATATTGAATCTTATAATCTTTATAATGGTAATTTTCAAGGGAAGATGTAATGTGTTTTGTGTGTGATTGTTGGCATAAGTCGTGGAGTTTTTTGCTATTTTTTGGTATTTAAAAAATATATATTCATTTCTTCAAACACAAGCTAATATGTGTCAATCTTGAATGTTTGCATAATTGCATGTTGCATAACCTAGTGTAAAATCAAAAGGAAAAATAGGACAAAGTTGCCAATCTTTCACAACCACATGTTTGAAATAAAATAAAATAAAATAAAAAACCAACCAGATTCCTATGCAATTGATTGCCATTTTAATAGCAACTATAATATTGTAGTACCTAGGCTGATTAGGCACTAGTTCATTAATTTTGTAATGCCTAATTTTTTTAAAAATACCTTGTTTAACATGCCTAAACTTTGAAAAGTGCAACAAAATATCAAAGAAAAGACAAGAATAATAATTGCACTAGACTTACTTATGTGCACATACATATTTGATTAAACATATAATTTGAAGAAAATAAAATGTCTAATTATAAACAAATGAATACTCATAGTGCCTAACACCCATGACAAAATATATATATATATATGTTAGGCACCATTGTGCCGAATTAGGCAAGGTAATATTGTAGGTGATCCCTTGACATTTGGATATGCCCACCTAGTGACTTTATTTTTGATCAATTTTTGACATGTGGCATATTGGTGACCACACTATAAGACCCCGTACTCATGGATCATACCACCCTTGTGCAAGGTCAATTGCCGATCTAAAGGGCTGGAGTGACACAACACCCATTTGGAGGGCACCTTATAGCTTTGAATGTCTATTTTGAGTTATCACTGTGGTAATCTTTAAGTGTTCGTGCCATCTAGATATGAAGATGCTTCTTTAGACCTTCTTTAACAAGCCTGATCATTACATGAAGACATTCTTTCATTTGGGATCTCTACAACTTTTCAGGAATTTTCTCAATTCCATCTTGGAGGACATAAAAGTGAAACTTAGTGGTTGTTACCTGGGCAACTATCTGCTTACAACTAGTGTAAAATACAGTTTCTCTGCCAACCAAAGGGCTTAACAGTGGCTTCTCCAACACCCCCACTCAAATACATAAGCAGAGTGTTTTCAGTGGAGCATCCTTCATCAAGGTGAACACTCTTGTCATCATGTGGTCCAAAATCACTGGCCATCCTTGTATCTGGAACCCACCAACATATATCTATGAAATTGTAGAGAAATCTCCACAACAACAATATTAGAAGCTAACATGAAAGTGAGTGCAGCCATAACCTTATGAGAGTCACCCACAATGTGCAAGACCATTATTGCCTTCATCAGAATAGCAATGATGATCTGCCATGACTACTGACTTCATCAGCTCCTGATGGTGGGTAGAGTAGATAAGTACAATGAAAATGTAGCAAATGTACCACTGTTCTTGTCAAAGTATTGTGCCCAGAATGATCGATGATGTAGCAATGAAAAATTGGAAAGCAAAGGATTCAGAGATTTCTTGTGTTAGTTGTGGTGTTCATAACCTCTAGTGGAAGATTGACAAACATACGTGTAGAATCTTATATTTGGGTTTAGCCCAACTGCAAGCTTGCCTTCAATTGTGATGTCCTTGAATAATTTCTCAAGACCTGCATTCTACAGCTTCTGTGCAAGACTAGGATCAGAGACAGCAAGGCGTTCATTGTCGCTAAATGCTTCTCCCCTGGCAGGACCAAGGGTACCTTGGTGCTCCAATCCCCATGCTTTTGCTGCCTGGATCAATCCTCTACATTCAATAATTGTTAGAAACTTGGATACCTGTGAAAACCAAAAATTCTCCCAGCCAAAAATTCAGTAGTGGATATTGAAAGAACAGGTCAATGTTCCAAATCCACATCAATAAAGCCCAGCAAATCACTGTTTTTCAAATCTCTTTTTGAATCCTAAAACCATATTGTGTACAATTCCTCACAATGGAGCCCAGGCTGACCTAAAACTCTTATAGTACTTCAAAACTGCAGAAATTCCTTTGTCTATTTAATACATTAATTGCATAGCCTACCTAATTATTTAATTACACTTACTACCTAATTAATTAAATAATTAATACAAGAACATTATCACATATCAACAATATGATAAAATACCTACTACTTACCCCTATTTCTACCATTAATTGTCATGGGTCCTTTGAAAATTGCACAAACCCACCAAACCCTACTACACATTTAATGGTTAATTCATTGAAAAAAATTAAGGGAAAACAATTAGACCACTAAATCCAGCAATTTTGTTGGCCAACTCTTTTTTTTTCACATTTGACTACATGTGCATTTGCAACTAAAATTTATAGTTGCAAATCAAATTGAAAAGATGCCACGTGGTATCCAATGGCCCTTGAACCACCTTTCAAGTCACAAATAAACTACATTTTCATTTATTTTGGGATGCCACTCAAAATGGATGATATAAATGTGTTTTTCATCCAAATTGACATTAGTCACAAATATAAGTTGCAACTGTAAATCACTTTGTAGTCGTTTATGTGACTACCAATTATTTTTACCAAATGCCACAAAGAAGAGTCATATCTAAAGTCACAAAAATGGTTGATTTGGATAGAAGTCACAAATGCATGGGTTGGAATCAATAGGATTCCTTGTAATGATCATGGGCCGTTTATCATCACCTTTTATAGATTGGATCATGACCTTAATTCCACAAAATTTGACAATAATGCCTTCCTTCAATACCTTTAATGAATCAAAGTGATTTTAAGATTCTAAAGCACACCCAAACTAAGGAAGAATGTCACCTAGGCAAATTTCCATGAATTAAGGAGTTTTTGGATAAAATATCAAAAAATATCAATATTATAGAACAACCAACAACCTCATCATGATTTTTTGTTTATTTCCACTTGTAAATTTGTATCATCTACAAGCATAAACATTCATCATTTAGTTTGCACTTGAATAAAAATGAATAAGTGCTTTCAATTGTTATCTATGACATGATTGGTGAGGAAGGCAAATTTTCCAACATCTGCATCAAAATTCAATAACATGATATGAATATAAGGAATTAGACTTCCATATACTTGTAGTTCCCCAAGAATTTATTGGTATTGAAATCCAACAAGTCACTTGTTGCCAAAACTACAATCCAAACCCCATTGCTGCATGTAAAAGTGTGCATCGCATTGTGTGTCTTTGTTTTAGTTTGCAAACTATTGAATGACATTTAGAAGAATTAAGTAAATCTTCAAGACATGAATTGTTAAGTTTTTGTACACAATGAAAATAAGATCCCAATTTAAAGAAATTCTATTATAACATATGAGTGCTACTTGTAGTACATCATCCTATCATGCATCCCTTCTTCAAAATTGTCATATACCATTCAGATTGGAAAGAAACCTTACAAATCCTTCAAAATTATGGCAATTTTTCATTCTATTGTTAATCAAAGTGGCATTGTCAAATGCAATTTAACATCAAACAACTCAATATGTGTTTAAGTTTACAAGAACCTACTTGAATTGTCAATTAACCAATCGAATGGATTGTGAAGACTCTATTAGCAATTGTTACATGAAGGAACTTAATGTGCCAAAAGTGATCAAATCATATATGTGATTGAGATGTAAAGTTCTAGATGCTTTAAAGAGCAACCATTTGTACCCCATTGGAGGAAGTAGAATGCTAAAATTGCTTTAAGCTTGTGATGTTGTAATAGATTGGCACAACATTATAACACAATAACATGTTGTGCCACATCATGTCCATCAATTTTAATTCTTCAAGGGAGTCTATTCAAAATCACCAAAAAAATTAGATGGCACAAGTTTGAGGCCAAGTTTGCCCATAATTTAAAATGTATGCTTGGTCAAAAAGTATGTTATATAATAGTTGTATGGAATTGTAAATTTGGATAACATATCACATGAAAATTCACAAACCCCTCCCACATTACCACTTGACTTGAAAACAAAAATTGAGAATTGTGAACAATAAGTTTAAATTTAGCTTTGAAATCAAAACGAAAAAACAAACAATCATTGTTATTTCTTAAATGTGAATGTCTAGTACCCAAAAATTCATTTTCCCACAACCCAATCAAGCTTTAAGAATTGAAACTAATATAGGAAGCATTTTCCACATGTTGAACATCAATTTCCCATACATAAATTAGTAGTGCGATAAGGATTTGATCACATTGGATGAGCAATGAGCATATATGCTAGCTCCCAAATATTATTGCTAGGAAATTTCAACTATTCATTCAGATTGTGAAATAATGAACCACAAACCTTTTTTTTGTTTTGTTTTGCCTTGTTGTGGCAAGGCAATAGGGCATAAGGAAATGTGGATTTGACTCAAACGTTTTTTAATAAGTGACTAGGAAAACCTATTGGAAGAATTGTTTTTAACAAGTTTGGGGTTTGGGTTTGGTGGCAAATCCAAGCTCAATGCCTCCTCCTCGACATGATCCTCTAGTTCATAAATGTTTTTTTTTGTAGTTTAGTTTTTGGATGTGTAAAGGAATATTCTCAAACAACTTGCGTTTTGGCACCATTTTCTCCTACACCCATGTCCTCTAACACCACTTCAACTTTCACTATTTTACATCATGAATGAAATAACTTCTTCCCATTTTTCTTATAAGAATATGAACCATACTAGGATTTTGAAGTTTTGTTTGATTCCTTCATGATGACATTTTAATGCATGTTGCATTTATTTGCAAATTGTCATTCTGGGATGGTTTTTGAACACCTTCAAGATTGTTTTCATCAAAAAGATTTTCTAAGTGGACTCCCATAGATGTTTAAATTTTGTTTTCATATTGCACAAGGTCACATTCCACATTGAATTACACATGTCCTTGGAGCGACTTGCTTATTAACCATGACGAAACCTTTAAATGGAGTTCACCCCATTGCCATGCAGGAAGTGTTGTATCAATTCACAAGCTGCGCTTTATGTTTTCAATTTTGTGATGATTTTATAACACATTTATCCTTACATTAATTTTGATTTGCAACCAAGGGTGGATGTGAAGCAATAATCCATGTCATTGTATGCACCTTGGACTTTCACCTTGATTAGGTTTTTTTTAGTTAGATGTGACAAATCCCTTCAATTGAATTTATTGCTTCTTTTCTTAAGCTTTGAAAGTTTTTTTTCAATGAAATTTGGGGGTTATTTTAATTTTTCATTTTTATTC
>Ga0209208_10006319_pt1 | contig 16336 bp, 16 predicted proteins | sample S1TSphfallax_3_FD_187694 | JGI IMG/M metagenome (GOLD analysis project Ga0209208, IMG submission 187694) | Host-associated microbial communities from peat moss isolated from Minnesota, USA - S1T2_Fd - Sphagnum fallax MG (SPAdes) (version 2) | ecosystem: Host-associated > Plants > Peat moss >...
TAAGATGCCCAAATAAGGGGGTGTGGAGGGAATGCTTACATCTTACAAAGCTACTTTCACGTTCAAGATATCCAAAGATATTCTTTTAAGTTTGTAGCTAAAAAGATTTGAGTTTAGAGCTAGAGAATTTTCAGACATTTCTTACTACACAGTGATAGTCTTGACATGATATGTTCATTTTTGTATTTGCTATGGGCTTGGCAACTCTTGAACATCTTTTAAGATGTAAGTGAAGCTTGGAGACTCTCACACATTGCTAGTAGACATGTGTGATCCCATGGGTCCAGCTTTCAATAAAGATGTAGTGTTTGCCCTTTCATTCTCTTCTTTCATATTTCACGTTCCAACATGTAAAGCACTCTCAGATAATTCCTAGTGTATATGGAAGGAGAAATGGAGAGGGATATTATACCTACTCCTTAAGAGAGAGGGAGGCAATTTACACCTATAAGCAGTTACACCTCTCTTAAGGAGTCGGTGTAAGAAACCTCCCCCTCCAACACCTTGTGATCTGCATATGTCTAGGCTCATGATAATTTTGCCTCATCCTTTGCATAGGTTTAGCCCACAGGTGGGGAATGTTCATGATAATTTTTCTTCATGCATTACAATGGGTTTAGCCCATGGGTGGGGAACATTGGCAAAATGTGAGTGTGGCCACACTCTGGACTCAGCTATTGCCTCGTCCTAAGCCACCTTATTTTGAGGATGCACCCACCCTGGGGCTTTACCCTACATGAATAGACCTGGAACCTATCTTTACTTTGGCCAAAGTTACTTGCTGTCCCCTGCTCCCTCTTGGAGTTGGTGAACCAGACTACATGTCTATAACCAGAACCATCCAGGTGGACAACACTTTGTAAATAAGAAACCGAAAACTGCATAGATGATTCTATTCCATAGGTCTCTCCTTGGGCAAAAGTCTGCTGGGCAGAGATTTTATGCATTGAGCCCTAAAGCCAAATGTCCACTGGCGTCTAACCCCACATTCAGGCATTTTATGTAAACCAAATCTCATTGATTTAAATAAAGCTTCTGTACAGACCGACACTCCATTACCTCCTCCCCCTAGCTTATTATTGCCCAACTCACCAATGCTCCAGTAATGTCACCCAAAAACCATAGTAGATCTAGAACTGATCTCTCTACACAAATTGAGCTCACAAAAATGAACCAGAATCCCTGCAGACCATCTGGCTGTCTCCAGCACTCCTGAAGCTCCCTAACAACATCTCAGCACCAGAAAATGCAGAAGGTTCTGCATGTAATATATGGTAGAGAAAGGGGTCCCAAACTATGATTACCCCTACTCCAAGCCAATCCCTGACCCAAGACCCAAGTGCCTGCCCTCATCTTGGAGTTTGATCTGACCCTTGATTGCCAGATGCTGGACCAGATGGTACACCAGCGGGAGCACCATTATCAGATGGTGGCCCTACTCCCCATTTTCCTTCAGACTCCAATGGTTCTAGCACTTGCACACCACCATCACTCAGGCCCAACGCAAACTGATTAGGCTCCACAGGATGAGCTGCAATGACCAATGGATACACAGTGGAGCTGGCCAGCAGAGAAACAACCAAAGTTAGTGATGATACCTCTGCTTTTCTCCTCACATTACCATCTGAAAGCCCTTCTTCAGGAGGATTTGTACAGACTAGGACACCTTACATAAGCAAGGATCAGAGACTTGCAGAGAACGAAGTCCATAAGTGAAACTACAAACTGTGAAACAAAAATGAGCAAACATTCATATCCCAGCATATAAGTCCCTTTTAGAAATCAAGCATACATACATGAAGTGGAATGGAATAAAATATGTGTAGAGCCCCAAAACACTTACTTGCTGACACCTTGAGGTATGTGTACAGATGGTGACAATCTACAGCGTGGCCGCAAGCTCTCAGCATCAAAAACACCAACTGAACCATCAATGAAACCAGCATACACGAGCTGGCTGTCACATGAATATGTGGCATTTGAGATTGAGGCAGAAAAGGAATCACGAGGCACCCACTGCAAATGCAAGAATGGACTCTGTAAATATCTCAAACATCATGCATCTAAAAGCAGTGGGGTGGACATAGTTTTGAAGACACTTCTATCCAGCATCCAGATCGCCAAATCACAATTGGTGATCATTTCTGTAGGCTAACACACATGCAGTTGGTTGTCTCAGCTTCTTGAATACACAGTTGCCATAGACATCCTCAAACTACATAGATCCATAAGATTGGCATCATTTTTCACATGAAGCTTATGCAAATATTAAATTAAAAACTCCATAAGAAATCATCAAAAGAGTTTAAGGCCACTTCCAGCACTTCAGATTAATCTTCTGCCCTCACTAGGGCCTTTTTCTGCTCAGCTTGGCAAAATCTTCTATTCATCCATCATGAGGTCCTGCCACTATAAAGGCTCATGAACTGTTACTTACATGATGCAGGCGCTCCAACTTGGCAGCATCATAGATTGCCAACTGAGATTCATGCACTACCAACAAGCGAAGCTGGTCATTGTGAAACTGAACACGTGTGTCACTCATGGTTGATGCTGCTCTTCCAGGTTGCATTTGCACAAATTTGGATTTGCGTTTTTCCCATCCATCAGTGCCCCATACAAACAGCTGCCAACCCAAAGAGGATTTCAGAGTCTAAATTGGTTTTTTGGCTAATCATGTCCCCAAGGGATTCCTCCCAACACAAGCATCTGGACAAAAATGCAGCAAGAGTAACAAATTTATACATGCACATACTACCAGGTGGAACCAGAGATACATATAACCAAAATGCCCTGGAAGATAATGTTATCTTTCCAGGATTGAGTTTCAAGGTTGGAAAGTCATAAATAAACTGGGAGGTATCAGTACCTGGGCATCAGCCCCTGATGACACTAGAACATTCAAGGCATTGGAAAATGCCAACCCAGTGATTCTTTTCTGGTGTCCCTTCAACTTGCTCTTAACCTGCCAAATTGACACAGGCGCAGGTTTGAGAGATACATTACAGCCAGCATCATCCAGTGAAACATCCTACTCACATTGCCTCCAGAAATTGGAAACAGAACAATGAGGAAGTTTGAGCTATTTCGACACCTTAACCAAAAAAAGACTCATCTCCTATGATTTGAAGCTTTCAACTGTTATGGGTGGCATAGGCAAGCCTCTTTTGCATAAGCGACATGATGATGACCAACAAGTGATTGAAGGAAAACTAGTGTTACTAGACCTCATCCACCCGGACATTGTAGATCTGAATTGTTGAATCTTCCATGCCAATGGCTATAATGTTGTTGTCCTGTGGATGAAAAGCAAGAAATGTTGCTGCAGGTGGGGGTGGCATGAATGTGGTCATGACCTGTGTAAGACAAGGACGGCAGTGAGCCTCACTGTATTGAAAGCTAATCCAATGCATCAAACTGACTTGATGCATGGTCACATGCTAAACTGACATAGGTTAACTTCAGGATGAAATGGACAATAACCCATCAGTCAAGCCTCCCCTGAAGGACATGCCAAGTTTTCTGACCTTAGAACACACTACAGTCCACTTTAACAAATTGTTGAAATGTGTTCAGACAAAAAAGAACAATTTTTTTTTGCATGGTCAACACAAAGGCCATATCCAAGGAGAGCAGATTGCATAGTAGAAGATATTGGAATCATTAGAATCACACTCCTGAGTGCAATCCATTGTGAAAATGACCTCATGATAGCAAAGATAGAGTTACCTTGAATGTCATCATGTTGAAAAGGGACACTTTTCCACCAGATGCTGACATCACATATGAGTCATTCTTTGAAAGAGCAATACAAGGCACTGCTTCCTGAACATTAGTCTCACTAATGTCATTGGTCATCAGAATACCACTGGGTGGCTGCCACAACTGTGGTGGAAAGCTTGCACTAGCCTGTCACAATCAGAACACCATAAGAAACAACCATTTGGTCGATGCTCTGTGCTAACTTTGACATGCACGAGGGGAAGTTCTCCTTGTATCCTTGTGTCATACAGGTGGACACCCTTGTATCATGTATATCTCTGGAGCCCATGGTAGCCAATGAGAACCATTCATTTACACATATGTCATTCTAAACTTCACTCATTGGCCCCTTGTAAATCATATGCTGCGTTTGACAATAAAACTCAAAAGAGAACAAAAATCAGCCCTTCAAAAATTTATGCAAACAAAGTCCTTTGTATCCAAACCCACCTTGCCAGTGGGATTGCGATCACTGCGTTGCCATTTCCAGAGCTTATGAACAGCATTTGTTGCAAGTGCCAGCAATGCAACACCTGCATTTGTATATATCAATCTGGACACCTGCACTCATCATCAAGCTTTGTGAGCACTCAACAGGCTACATGTCCACATTAGAACAAAAGGATGACATGACCAGCTTGCTGATAGCTCTCCAGAGACTAATAATCTTACAAGCTACCCATGACCCAAACTTATCATCAGTAATCTGTTATTAATTATGACGGAGCACTACTGCAAGAAAGGGCCTGTTTGAGGTGATAGTTTTTGACATGGTAACAAAGGAGTCCACAACAAATCCACTCAAACTTAGTATGGGTTAACATGCAATGTGAACCCAGGGGACTTTGCCACCAGGTACACCCTGTAGAGCATGGGGCTATGCAACTGCCTAGCCCCTGAAATGCATGCAGGGCTCCAACATTGAAGGGTTTAGAAAATTCTCAAGATTTTCCAGCACCATATTGGTGTGCTATAAGCTGGTTGAAGTCATCCAACAAAGCACAATGACCTAAATCAGCCCCTGCTGATCGATGCAACCCTAAATGTTAGAGGACAACCCATAATTACCAGAATCTAGACAGCATTCATCAAGAAAAATCTCCCAACTCCAGTCAGAATGCTCCTTCAGAAAAGGATACAAAAAGAGGGCTGTAAACCTGACAAACTATTGGTTATGAGAAACATTTTTGTAAGTACTGAGAACTTCTCCATACTTACTGATCTAAGTCAACCTGAACAGACTTGAGAGTTGACCCAATAACAGAGATATAGATATGGCACAATAGATTGGCAAACAGGAAAAGAAAACTAAAGAACAGAGAAAACAAGGGAAAACTGAGGAGTGGCTTAAAACACAACACCAACAGTTACATGCATGCTCAGCCACCAGTTACCATAGCATCGATTGACTTCATCAGCTCCCTGCAATGGTTTGAGGTCAATTGCCATCTGAGGACAATGCCAGGAATTAACCATAAAAATGAATTTCTGTCACAAGAGTGGCAATAATAGAAATCCACTCACCCATGATGCTGGCTAGCTCAAAAAAAACCTTTAAAGGAATGAGAAGTCAAAAGAACCCAAGAAGGAACTGGAACACAAAAAGAGAGTGCAAAAGGGGAAAGACAAAAAACAATCCTGGGCAAGAAAAAGGGAAGACAAAAGAGAGAAACAAGACAGCAACTTGCAGATGCCTGGTCTTTTCATGACAAAGTGAGCTTTGAAAGCTCCATACTCATGATTAAGAAGCCCTTGGGACAACCACTTGGACTGTACTACGGGTGCAAACACCAAAAAGAACCACTGGTTTAATCTAATAGAAACCTTTAAGAGTGTCTTTCTCTTCAGAAGACTAATGAAGCTCACCATTTGAGCTACAACTAACTCTTTTGAGTGACAAACCTTGAGAACCTACAAAACGAACTATTGACTACCCCAAACTTGGCACAATCTGAAATATTGGAATCCACATAAGGCACACAACTTATGTTGTGAACACCTCCATGTTCTGGTTGAGAACACTCATCAAAGACATCAAGTTTTAAAGCCTTTTGAATATTGGAATGTTGCTGAATCCAAGAAATTGCAAGAGAAGCCATTTATAAGTACTATAAAAGCTCCCAAAATGATTATCCACCACCCATAGAATCTTTGTCTAGATATGTGAAGTTGGAGAAATTAGGAATATCAGGAACTAACAGAATCTCTAGAAACCTTCTTTCTAGGGATAACTTAGGAAAAACTCTGGAAAACAATTAGAGCCTTGATAAGGTCATCCAAAAAATTGAACTTGTATGAGAAGATGAAGAAGTTATAGCTTAAAAGGTGGCACGATTTGTAGCTTTTGGTAGACCAATTGTCTGCTTAGAGCTTGACTGACAAAACATGAGGAACAAGGATATCTATCAGAAACTCTAGTCAAGAATTAGCTTTTGTGAGTTGGAAACTGTTGAGGAAATTCATAAACCGTAACTTGTCCTTATCCTTCAACCAAAGAGACTTGATGTTAAGAGCACTGACCTCTGAACCAACAAAAACAATGAAAGGGATGCAACTGAGAACAACAATATTTTGCCTTATCGAACAACTCAAGATATCAAGCAACTGCACAACCTTTGAAGGGGGAAGAAAAGGGAAATGACCTTGTTGGGTGGAAGTGTGTCAGGTAGCCTCATAGACCGACATTGACTGGGATCTGTAATTTCAGTTAACTTCCAGCTCTTTGTTCTTTCAGCTATCTCATCAGGTATTCTTGGTTTGGTGTCAACAGCACGATTGCCTTCAACTCCTGACTGCAACCATCATAATTAGCAATCAATATGCATCTGCCTCTGATTAATCTTACATGTTGTTCAGAGATCCTTCAAATATGGCTAGCAGAGACCTCACACTGCCCAAACGCAGATGAATACAGCCAACACACCAGCAATTCAGTTCTTTGTGAGTATCAGGTAAGCCACTTTAAGTTTCTACTATTGTCCATCCATGGCTTACGTGGTCATTGCCAACCCTGTCACGTGGTCGTCCCCGACCCATATTCAAGTTGGGTGCATCCATCCCTGACCCAGCCATGGATCCTGCAGATGGGCGCTCCCCACCACCACCACCACCACCACCACCACCACCTTGTGTGCTCACAACCCCCAGTGCATTCCCAACAGGCGGCTGCAGCAAATCATCTCCCACAAATTCAGATTACAGAAGCCATGTGATCCAAATACATCAATTTGTGCATTTGAGTCAGGTGGCCTCAATGCAGGCTGAAGTTTGATATACCCTCAAAAGCTTGTGTCAAGGTTATGTCAGTGTAGGTTGAGGGTGAATCACAAAGCCACAGTACAACAAGAGAAAACAAGGCATATATAGCATAATATGCTTCCCTGTAGCAATTTAAGAGAATGGACTAGATATGGAGAGCAGCTTTCTGGCTTCTACCAAAACAGACATCAGGTATGTCCATGAATGTCCATTGACATTAGGCTATGGTACTGAAAGACAGATGGATGTAGCTGCAACACAAAAATATTTACATGCTGCTTGTGGATAACTGAAACCTCACCTTAGATGCAACAGGCTCTGGTGCCACTCGATTGGTATCAAAGGGACGAGTTGTTTCAAGTGCACGTAGCAGCTGGAGCCCATCCCGATTGGCCAGAATCTTAATCCCATTGTCTGACGCTGTCACGGCCAGCAATGAACCTTCCTTGTTGAATCTGAGTCGAGGACTTGCCTGGCACATACAATTACAGATGCTAATGTAACTCATGTACAAAATGATCCTGGATGCCACTCTATCGCCACTGATCACATTCCATCACTTAAGTATGGTGATTGATGATAAAAATTGTACTTATGAGATTGTGAAGATCACACCACATTGAAGGTAACACAACCATGAGCACAATCATAATCTGATGAGAGTCACTCATAGTGTTAGACCATCACATTCAGCATGAATAGCAGTGACGAGCTGCCATGACTCTGAAATGACTTCATCAGCTCCTAACTAATGTGTAGATAAGTACAATGATAAACCCAAAAGCTTTGGGCAAACTGTTATACAAACAATTGTGTCCTGAGTTTCTGTTGCATTCCTGGAAGCAATGGGAAGACTCAGTTATGATGTTGGTTTGAACTCAAGAGACATAGCTAATAAGAAAACAGCCAATAGAATCTTCATTCAGCTGCAACAAGCTATTGAGGATAAGCCTTCATTTCACTCTAGCTTGAACCTGGACAAGCCACTATCTCTGGCCAGGGCATAGAGGCCCATATAGAGGGTTGTGGTTGGGGCCTCCTGGACCCTGAATGTGTTGGCTGGAAAACACATCTATGAGAGTGCAGCCATAATCTTATGACAATCACTCACAAAGTGTGAGATCAATTGTGGGTGAGACAACACAATTAACACAAGAATTCACATAGTTGAATACAATTAAAGAGGTCATGATCAGGCAAAGACAATAAGGAAAGATACCCACTTCATGGTTTCTACCTCCAATCACACACAATCCCAGGCCTCATACACATACTCAGGAAACGTGAAATTAGTACATGCACCAGAAGAGGTCTGTTTATCTATGCAGTTAGCTGTATTGACATTACAATAACAATTCTCAAGTGGTGTCCACAATATGCGCTCATACACAAACCCACCAGCAAAGAACCCTCTGCATCAATGGTGGTCAGCAGGTTGATGTTGTCCATATCCCAGAACTTGATCAGAAACTCATCTCCAGCAGCTAAGAAACGGTTTCGAGTTGTGTCAAACTGCACAACTCCTGTTGATCGCTTGCGGAAGCCTGAATACGTACGCTTGATAGCCCCCTCACTCTCATTCCATTCCACCAGGTATGACTCTCCCTCTTTGCTTGTACCACATGAAAACAGCCTGTGGAATATCCAAATGTCACACATGCATTACATGACAAAGTGTCAGACTAATAGTTTATAATAGCAAAAATGGTGTTTGGATAACAACACATTGATGGGTTGTCCTTTAGATTCAGAAAGAGCCATTGATCCAAATTATACACATCATTCTAAACACTGGGTCCTTCATACCTCACAGACACTCCAAACTGTCTATCTTCCAACCAATATGCAACACTAATTCATGATTAGGAGTTAGAATTTCAAGAAATATCAGGGCAGTTACCTGGTGCCATCAGCACTGTATGCCATTGTGGTGCACCAGTGGCCTGGTGCATCATAGTCCACTCTGGAACCAAGCAGGTCATAAAGCCAAGCCTTTATTTTGCCATCAATTGCCGTAGAGAATATGAACTGCAATTCCAGTATCAGACACTGACATTAAGTACAGCTGACTTGTCTCTATACACTTTGTGAGTATTTGGCCAGCAGATCTATAATACCTAGGGCCCTGTACATCAGAATTTCTGGTCCAAAACTACTACAGAAATGGCTACAGACCTAATACAAATAGATGTCAACCCATTATCACAACAACTCTCTGCACACATATAAAAGAAGAAAGACTGTCAAAGCAGTGCAGTTCACCTGTATGCTTTCCTTGTGATGTGGGCAAACTGAATAAACAGGAGCCTCATGGCCTTCAAATGTGTACTGTTTCCGCCCTGTTGCTGCATCCCACACCTGCACAATTCAAATGACCTTGATCATCTCACCTGCAACTTAACCACATCACTGTGTGTTTTCACAACTTAAAACCACAGCTAAAACACCACTAGCTACCAACCTTCACATACAGATAAAATACATGATCCAAGAACCTTATTTTCATTTTCCTATCATAAAGCCTAGACTCAACCAAGATGTGATCCATGGAGCATCTCAACTCAGATGTCGGACGCCTCATTCAAAAACCAATGGTAGTGTAGACAAGAAAAAACTTGACTAAGGCCTGTAATATCCCACCAAGAAGGAAAACCTTTAACTGGCATTTGGAAGCTGAAAGATGAGGCTATTCAGCAGGATCACAGCATGCAGACCTATTAAATGAAAGAGAATATAGAGGATGTTGAAGCCCACCTTAATTGTTTTGTCATCTCCACATGTGATCACACATAATTGCTTATTTGGGTGGGAGAAAGCCAGATCATTCACACCACCTACATGTGCATCAATCTGCTAGGGATAACCACCATCACCAGAAAAGATATGTTACAACCCTCTTAATGATCCAGACACCCACCAGCTCTGTCTCAGGAAAGAACTGAATTTATTAGCCATCACTAGACATTGGTCAAAAGATAACCCTGTGATAATAGTGGTCAATTGAGGATGTGGAATAATAGACTAGACCTCCAAATGCTGCCGCAAATCACTGCCACCATTGTAAGTATAAATGTGCACAATATGCTTGGAAAATGCCACACCTGTTCACATCAGCAAAATGATGTCCCAGTCAGCAGCCAAATCCGTGTTAATGTCAAATGCCACATGCAGGGATACAACCTCTGAAATAGCCTACAGCCTACATCTGCTTGCCACATGGAAATCATGCATTCTTCAACCCAACTTCATCAGCAACTTAAGAGACAACTATTACTCATGCTGGTGGCTATCACTCTGGAACATCCTGCAAGCATCTAATGGCCAGCAAAGAAATAGCCACTGAACAACATATGCTCTAGCATGTTCTAAGGGCACAAATCAATCAATTGGAACAACATGTGTTGACATTGAATACTTTGAGCAAGCAGAGGAGAATGACAGATGAGACTAACACTCAATTCCCTTAGACTCACCCAATAGATTTCCATCAGGGCTCCACACACTCCTGTTGACAGAGACAGCTGGATCTTTCATCAAAGCAGCCTGTTTCCAGATCCAAAAGATGTGTGTCATGTTTTAATCTGACTTCCAGTTTCTTTGCAACAAAGTCCCTGTCTTTCATGGCATAATTTCATCTAACAACAAAAGTACACAAACATCGCTTGAAAATATGTCCTCATGCAGATGTCTGAAGTAGACTACAATCCATCAAACCAAGATTTGCTCAAACCTGCATTGGCATAGATGCTGCAGAGATGTCCCAGACTTTAAAGGTGCGGTTTGCCAGCCTATCACACAAACCCACTTCCCAAATACCAATGTCCCCCACATTGGTGCCCACTGCACAAACAAATACAGTTCACTTCATCAATAGCCACTCAGAACCTTCTCACCAAAACCTGCTCAACAACTCATCAACATGGCCTGCACTCTGCGGTAGCAACCCACAAAGCAATGGAGTCCCATGTAAAAGATCAAGATGTAGAATGGCATCCTTCTACAACAGGGTTCCAAGGTGCATCATTATATGCAAGAGCAGCAAGCATTGCAATTTGTTCACCATAAAAAACCACCATACACAGATCTAAAGAAATGCAATTGATTACTTGGTCACACTCATAGACATACAATGTTGATTATCCAATTGAAGGTCATAAATCAACTGTACATATGACACCCTCCATTTCCCATGTTGGCAGACATAATAGTGGCAATCCAGCAACATGGATATATCTGTGCACCCAATATTAACACAGCAAAATAGACCTGATTTTAAAGTCATGCAAACTCAGAACTTGAAAGAGATGCATTCATGCATACCAAGTAAAACACTCTGATGTACAGGGTGAAAATCCATGCTCATTACACATGAGCCCTGATTCAGAGAGCGTGCCACTGCCTTAGGCAAATCATCAGATGAACTTGCAGTCTGAGGATGGCTTGGACCCGCATAATTTACCTGCCAAGGTTAGCCCCACATGTTAATTTCAAAAGAAGCAAATTATGAAGCCAAGAACATCATGCTAAGAAACTGTAGATGAAAGCAAAGTCACTGACATACTCACCAACACTGAAACATTCTCTCACCACAAGTACAGAAGCTTAGGCAACAGGGAAGTCTGAATCAGGCTGGCTATCCAGTCCAGCCCAAATTGATCAAACACCTTCTGAAAACTAAAAACAGTAAACAGAATTCATGGGCTGATGCTTTGCTGCAAAGCATCCTATCTATGGGGTTTAAACAGCTTTCTTGGCAAAGGCATGGAAATGGACTGTTAGTACAAAACTGATGCTTACTGTCTTGACCTCATCGGGTTGAACTCCTCCCTTGGCACGCTTCATAAGATGCTCAGAATCTGCTGTTTGGTAGTCCACAGTGGGGGTGCTGCCAGGTGGTGTGCGGGGCCGCTTCAATAGCGCAGCTGATTCCATGCCCCACAAGCCTCTTAGGGACCCAAACTAAATAATGCAGTTCATGGTTGAAACAAGAATCAAGAAAAGATAAGAAAGCCAAAGGAACTTTGGTTTGAATGGGTCTTGCAAGAGCAAGGAGTGGATCATGGCAAGTTAAAAGTGATAGATACAGAAGCTCTATGGCATGACAAAAGTGTGCACCTCAGTTCCCCTGGTCACCTCATGTAGCCCATCAGAGGTTCAAAGCAAGAGAACAAACCCGAGTTTGGTGGTGTGGAAAGAGCTGCAGGTCCAGATGTGACAGAAGAATGTGGGGCTGATGGGTTAGGGTTTGCCATCCAGCCAGCCAATGTACTTGCAGAGGGTGCTGCTGTTGGTTGAAAGGGCTGCATCACAGAATAATAAAGGAAAACACATCATTATGAAGAACTACTACAGATCAGTTAACCTCAGCCACTGTGGACTGCATACATGCTTCAATGTGAAAAGTTTCAAGAAAAACACAGATCTGAAAATGTTTAACTGCACAAAAAACCTAATGACCCTAGGAACAGTATTTGAAAAGGTGAAAACATGCTCAACACTTGATAAAAAAAAGTTTCACAAGATTAGGGCCAGACTTCTCAAGGGAGACAGCTCATTGACAGGGATAGAGCAACTGCTTCACCAAAACATTATATGATGAAGGCTTCTATTGTTCACTCTCAGAGAACTACGAGTCTTTGACAAGCTCAATTCCTGTGAAAGTACCCAATAACATCAGGGAAAGGAGCAAAACAAAACAAAACTGAGGAGATGCTTTGACATGATAAAGGCTTCTACTTGATCAGTCTTAGAAACTTACAAGTCTTTGACAAGCCCAATAACATCCTAACAAAACTGAGGAGAAGCTAGAACAACGGTGACAGTCGATGGTGGGGGGTGGAGGTCAATGTCATAGATTAACCAATCTACTGAGTTTCCATCATAACACTGTAAGTAACAAGACAACTCAGCCATGATGCTGGCTGGCTCAACCATAATGGAAAGGAGGAGGTGATGACTAAGGACACCAAGAAGAAACATACATAAAACATGTTAAAAATTGCAGAGAGATTTCCACAACAACAATTTGAAGGTAAAACAACAATGGGTGCAGTCATAACCTTATGAGTTGCTCACAAAGTGTTAGACCATCACCTTCATCACAAATAGCAGTGACAAGCTGCCATGACTACCCACTGTAGAGCTTGCAAGAGAAGCCATTAGAAGTACAATTAAGCTCTTCATTCATTGGGAAGACAACTAGACTAGTCACTAATCCTGCAGCAAGCTAACATAAGTAACCTTAAATCCAGCGAGAAAAGCAATTAGGCTGAGCACAAGGTCGTACACTGTGAGCACCAAGAGGTGGGAAGGTGCCCCCTTTTGGAAGGCCACCCACCAAGGTATTGTTGGCAGGTGGAGGAGCACGAGCACCATTTGGAGGCCCACAAGTATGATCGATGAAGAGGGTCTTTATATCTGGATTTGGCCTTGGATTCTTGCACAGCTGGTGCTGCCAGTTGAGACTATGACACAATGGGACAAACATGAGGTTAGCCCACCATTCAGAAACAAAAAAGAAAACCAGCCAATAAAAAGTAACAATGGATTATCCAGTGCAGAAGAACATCATTAGTGGGATAATCCCCTCCCTCTTCTATCACTGTTAAAACCTTAAAGACAGTCCCTACTTGCATTTACAGAAAGAGTTTCATAACTTTTAGAATGTGGGCAGGTAAAAGATTTCACAAATGCCATGCCAACAGAGACTCCTTGAACAAATCAAGACCACCATATTGGAGGATGCATAACTCACAACAATCAAATTACTCATTCGTCCATGGAGAGCACATTTGCTGACCAGTCCAATGGACACAATGTTTCAGTAGAGATTACAACTCCAATTCCACCACATCATCAGCCAGGCAGTCTGAGTGCTAATTCACTGCCTTACAGCAAAGGACACAAGCTAGTTTACAGATCTAAACACACAAATAACATGAGCAGAGGAAACTCACAAACCTCTGATTAATGAGTGTCCGCAGCCGAGAAGCTTTCAAAGTTGGGAATGCCAGTTTGTCACGGAAAAGGGGATTTGCTTCTATCAGCTTCTTGAGTTCCAACAGCATGATATTTCTAGCTGACTTTGTATCCCCATACTTAGATAGCTGCTCATTCTCCCTGCACAAAAGCCACTTCCAGCCATCACCAACAGTGTGGAGAATATGGTCACCAGCCCACATAATCACAACAGTTGGACTGTACATCCACACAAATTAAGAAAAGGGCCACCCAGAAAGAGTACTGAAGAATCCACCATCATATCATCTTCACCAGCATGGAGGAAATACTAAACATGCAGTAGCACACTGACTGACAATTAGAACTGCATCCATAAATGCAGAGATATGACATTCCTAACCAATGAAGGATTTAGCCATTAGAGAGAGCCAACACATGCTCTGCCACACAGACAAGTACCTAAACACAAGATCAAATAACTGTGCTAGATGAGCCCCCGTGAATTCAGACTTGATCACTATAAACTGAGTCAAAGGGAGAGAATTCAAGCATCAGACTTCTAACAAAAGCATGCGTACAGCAAAGTTTTGGCAGATCACTAAGATCTTTTTCTACTCAACCTACCCTCTGTATTGGTCAGTCCCTAGATGCTCCAACATAGTGTTGGGTGAAAGGGACATGTACAGACAATGACAAGAGAGTGAAAGGAGAATGTAGGACCTGAAATTCTCTAAAGTCAGAAGCTGAGTAATCTCCTTGTACAGCTCTTCATTGAATGAGGAGAACACCTTGAGGTCCTTCACCAGTATGTCAACAGCCTTGGCACGATCTTGCCTGCATCCATCATTATCACAGCCACATTCTGTGTCTTTGTCAAAGCATGCCCCTCAACAGGGGGTGTGTTCATGTTTCTAGTCTGATTAATCAAGTCAATGGATGTGGCAAAATGATCACATGAAACCCCATTATGCAAAGGCTTAACAACCAACAATATACTGCACATTTTCTAGACAACAGATGTCAAATCTCAATGCACAACAATGCAAGGGAGATCTATGCAGTAAGCTATAAAAAGATAACATCTGCCCCCAACATGACTGACATCTTTTACCCCATTCACTCACACTTGATAAGTTACTTCATCCAGCATGTGCTCAAGCCTCACAAAAGAGGTCAAAGTGACAACAACCCTCTCCACTTTCTCACTTCACAACCAAAAGAAGGGGTATTACAACAAACCGAATGACATAGCAAAAAACATACTTATCCAGTGCTTCCAAGTATTTCTGTTTCCGAATCTCAAAGAAAATCTTCATGGAATAACGATTGTCATCCACTTTTGTGAAGCCAGAAAGGTACCGCTCCACCTCCTCCCATTCACCACCCTGTACCTGATCCTCAAAATACTTCATGTTGAAGAAGAATCCAGATTCCTGCTCCAGCCTGTCATTTATACACAAATTTGTTCCCCATTTCACATTTCTGTTAGCTGGGAAGAAGACCCTGAAAGACATGGTTTCAGAGAGAGATATTAATGGGGGGAGGGATCTAGCCAACTGAACAGCAGTAGTAGGATATCCCCCACACATACAGATCCCTTTCCACTTCTCTCTTGAACCAGACCCTGAAAGAAAGAGCCGTCATCCTACCAGCAACTGAGCACCTCTCACCAAGAATGAAAGGGGCTTCACCCAACAGTAGGTATTCCACAAACATTGAAAGCTGGCACTGATGAAAACCCAAGTCCAATTCTACTTCACAATCAGATAAGAAAGAGGACGAAGAAACAAAGAAACACCCAAGCAAGGAAGCAAATGGTTATATGAAAAACAAGTTCTGGTTTCAGTATGCACAAGACACATGGTGCATTGGGTGGGTGGGTGGGGGAAGGAAGTAGAAGAGAGAGTACTGACTAGCTGCGGAGGAGTCCGACGATGGATATGGAAAAAAGGGCAGGAAAAAAAAAACACACAAGTGCTGCACATGGGAAAACAGAGAAGATGCTTACTTGTGGACGGTTTCCTTGAACTTCTCCTCATCCAGGAACTGCAAGATCAGAAAAACGAGCTCCCTACTCAAGGACGACATTGTTTCCTGCTTTCAACCCCGTTCCTCTCTGTCTCTCTGCCTGTCTTCCTCTGCACTTGTGCGTCTGTCTGCCTAGTCAAGTCCTAATCTAAGTATCTCCCGCACTGCTGCGACCCTACTTCTCCTCCCCCGCGTCTCAAAACTCATAACCCAACTCTGACAAACCTTCCAAAGCCTCGCAACAGCCGCCGCCGCACTAGGAAACACAAGTCGACACCACAGGGGAATGAAACTTTCCCCCCCCCCCCCCCCCCCCCTCCCCCCCCCC
>Ga0209208_10006320_pt1 | contig 16335 bp, 16 predicted proteins | sample S1TSphfallax_3_FD_187694 | JGI IMG/M metagenome (GOLD analysis project Ga0209208, IMG submission 187694) | Host-associated microbial communities from peat moss isolated from Minnesota, USA - S1T2_Fd - Sphagnum fallax MG (SPAdes) (version 2) | ecosystem: Host-associated > Plants > Peat moss >...
CCCCCCAAAAAAAAACCCCTCAAAATCCACATGGAGGATCCAACTAAAATTTTAAAATACATGGAAAAAATATTTTTTGCCTTGCGTACCAAGGCAAGGATATTGTGTTTAGATTCATTATAGAGTATAGTAGCTTAAGGGATTTTGGCCCCTACTAGGTAATAATAATAATAGGTCTATTTTTGTGTGAGGATGTTCGAAAGATGGTATTTTTGGCTTGTGTTGAAACTTGAGATTTGTTATACAGTTATAATATCTTGAAGAATTTTGGTTTCATTCAGACAATTTTTTGAAGATTATATTTTTAGATGGTGAAATATTTGAGTTTCCATATATTTTTCTTCTTTTGCCTTAAGATACTTTTTAATGTAAATGGCAAGGCCAAAGTGTGACACACCCCCTTGTTAATATAAATAAAACCATATTAGAGATATATCCGCAAACTCACCCCCTGTCTTCTTCACCCTGTCTTTGGGCCTCCTTTTCACCCCTTGACACCTCTTTTAGTGGTATCCGTAAACTAACGAAGTTTTATTAAATCTCAGTATGAAATGCTGAAACTCAATACGAAATGCTGAATCTCAGTATAAAATGCTGAAACTCAGTACGAAATGCTGAATCTCAGCATTTAATGCAGAGAAAATCCATGTAGCAGCAGTGGAGGCGCTCAGGAAAAAGGAAAAAAACTCAGAAAACCATCAAAATTGATGGTTTTCTGAGTTTCGCCCCCTGTTGAATGCTAATGTATTTTTTTGCAGGGTTTTTTTTTTAATCTCACCCTGTGTATGACCAAACTCAGGGCCAAACTCAGGGTACTGGTGCTGTCTTTTCCTGACTTTACGGATATCTCTATTATTTATTTTTTAAAAAAACACTCAGAACCTCACCAGAAGGAGGTCCCAAATACATTTTAAAATAGGGACCACTAAACCCTAACGGAAGGTTCCACTGAAAATGGAAGAAAGGCAAGACTGGTAGGTTGTAGCGTTGTTTCTATTTCCACGCAGAGAGGGAGAGAGAGTTGGTCCATCTTCTCTCCCACAAGAGAACACAAAATATTGAGAAAGAAGGGACATTTGATTTGTTGTCGTCGTCGTCCTCGCTGAGGTTTTAGTTTCTTGGTTGCAAAAAGAAATGGGTTCCTTTGCTTTGCACGCTGTGCCTGGCGATCCACGAGCTCTGGCTCCCTTCATCGTCGCAGAAGCAAGCGGCGTCGTGCTCCATTTCTCTGCTGCTGCTGCACCTCCTTCTTTCCTCTTCACTGTTGCTGGTGGTGAGGGTTTTCAGCTGCAGGAGACTTTGGCCATTTGTCGCTACATCGCTAGTAGCAGCAGGCGAACAAGGGAAGCGAAAAAGGGAGGGGAGAAGGAGGATGAGGACCAGGCTTTGTACCACACGCGTGGCCAGCAGCTGCACCTCCAGCTTGAGTCGTGGTTGGATTGGGCGGAGACGGAGCTTCGGAGTTCTGTAGAAGATGTTCTCGCCGGCGGCGGCGGCGGCGGTAGTATTGGAGGGAATTTCGATAGGGTGGAAATCGCTTTTGAGAAGATTGCTGTGGCTGTTCAAGGGAGCTCCGAGGGGTTTATCATCGGGAAGGCGCTGACTGTTGTGGACATTGTTGTTTGGTCTGAGGTTTTTCCCTTGCTTGCTGATACCAGTAGCACGGAGTATCTGGCGTTGAACAGCACTGTTTCCAGGTGGTTCAGGTACGGTTTTTCCTTTCTCAATTCTGTCTGAAAGCAAGCGTCAGGGTGCTTGTTTTAGGTCATCTTGATTGGACCTCCTTTTGAAGCCATTGTCGTCAGTTGGCTGCCACAATACGCCTCTTGATCATTTGGATGGCTTTGGAGTTCATGAAGTATGCGTGTCTAGGGTTTGCAAATCGTCAAAGAGCTTGCAGCGACTTTGAAGCTCTTCTTGTCATAAGAGTAGTCTCTGGTGTCTCTCACTCTTATCTTCCCAGACCCTCGTTTCACGCCCATTTCTCTTTTATTTGCTGTGCCATTTTGGTTGATGTTTTCTGGCATCTTTCTTTTCCAGATCAATGGGTAATTTGGACTATTTCCTCAAAGGAGCTGACAAAGCTCTGGCTGGAAGTTCACCTGAAGCTATGATTGAAACAGCAAGAGCAGCTGCTCAAAGCACAAGATTGCCACCACCAGAATCAAATGGTCTTCGGTCATTGTTAGTTGGAGGGGAATCTGCAGCTTTGACATCCCCTGTTCCTGCATCCTCAGCAACTTCTGTACACAAAGCATCTGGATCTGCCATTCTAGCAACAAGGGAACATCGGGCTAGTAGGATTCCTATTCCAGGAAAGAGGAATGTAATGGTCACTAGTGCATTGCCCTATGTCAACAATGTGCCACATTTGGGCAACATTATTGGATGTAAGCACCCTTGATCATATCCAACAATTCAACTGTTGGACCTTTTGCGCCCTTCCTGCTTTATTGGGGGCTTTCCATTTCACTATCAATCAAAGTGACATGAACTATATGGATAAGTGCCACAATGCTCATCTGTCTGCCTGGTTGGATCTTTTATGATGGGCCAGGTGTTTTAAGTGCTGATGTTTATGCACGCTATTGTCGGAGGAGGGGTTACAATGTGATCTACATGTGTGGAACGGACGAGTATGGAACTGCTACTGAGACCAAGGCCTTGGAGGAGGGCTCAACCCCTCAAGAAATTTGTGACAAGTGAGGATGAAACCTTAATTGCTTGACTGACTGTGATCCTGCAAGGTTAGATTCTGACTTGATGTTAAATGCTCCTAATGTGCCCATGTTGTTGTAGTTTGAAGTATTGTTACATTGAATGCAGATATCATGCGATTCATAAGGATATTTATCAGTGGTTTGACATCGACTTTGACAAATTTGGGCGCACATCAACACCACAGCAGACTGAGATTGCTCAGGCGATCTTTTTGAAGTTGTATGAGAAGAATCGCCTTAGAGAGAATACTATGATCCAGGTGTGATTCTTGAACATAACTGTTGCACTCAATTGTGTCTTAGATTTATGATAAAGTTTTGTAGACATTGCATTTCTTTGAACTGGAACAGTAGTGTGAAGATGAAAAGCTTTTGGACCCAAGTTTGCTGAAAAGGATGGTTAACCTCATGGGCGCTCTAGGTCTAATGGGCAAACAATGAATGCTTGATAGAGATGATTGTGAATGCAAGCAGGAAGTTTCCCTCACTGCTAGAAAATGAAATGAAGTATTGGCTGTTTCTCTTTGTCATGGTGCAGCCATATTGCAATACCTGCAAACGGTTTCTAGCAGACAGGTTGGTGGAGGGTACATGCCCGATGCCTGGCTGTGGCTATGAAGATGCTCGTGGTGATCAGTGTGATAAGTGTGGCAAGCTTCTCAATGCTGAAGATCTAATCAACCCCAGATGCAAGGTCTATACCCTCCCTCTCTTCATGATTGCTCCTAGTTTTAAGGTTAGGAAAGATGCTGAAAAGTTCCTCACTTTTTGTGGCCAGCTTGTCATGTAATGGGCTTGACTTCAGTGGAGAAATGCATGTTTGGGATAGGTGTGTGGAAATCCTCCTGTAACTCGGGAAACCGATCACTTGTTTCTGGACTTACCAGAACTGAAGAACCAATTAGAAGAGTATGTCACCAGCACTTCAGTGGCTGGAGGCTGGAGTTCAAATTCTATTCAGACGACAAATGCATGGATTCGTGATGGGCTTAAGGAACGATGTATCACTCGTGACTTGAAATGGGGAGTCCCTGTCCCTCTTGAGAGATATAAAGAAAAGGTGAGCTTTCAAATTGCAGCAGAACATCTCATGATTCTTATGTTGTCCCCTACAATTTCAAGTGCTGTTTATGTTAACCAGATTGAAGATAAAAAGGAGCAAATATTTCTGGTTAGTAGCCACCAAGTGAAATCATGCATTATGAACTAATTGGAAAAGATGTGCTACAATTAATCAAATTTGGAAAGACATTCTAGACATTAAGTCACATCAGAAATTCTGAATCCAGAACCTTAGTCCTCATAGGCTTGTATGTATGAAAATGTAGATGTGGACCAAGATGTGGTTTGATCCTTTCCACTTAAGGCAATGGCTATGTATTTTCATTCTCAGGGTTCCTCTACAAGGCATAGTTAAGTGGGAGTTTAGCTTGTGATGAAGGAGCTTGTCTGTACAGGTGTTCTATGTGTGGTTTGATGCACCAATTGGATACATATCCATCACAGCAAATTATACATCAGAGTGGGAGAAGTGGTGGAAGTCTCCAAATGATGTGGAGCTTGTGCAGTTTATGGGAAAAGATAATGTGCCTTTCCACACTGTAAGAGCACTCTGACCTAAAGCATTCTATCTGCTGTAGAATGGTATGTTGATCAGATTTTATCTGGTACTCCTATGTTGTAAGAGCATATATTAAGTGTGTTTTGGCATTGCACAATAGATATTCCCTCCACAAGTTACATATTCAAACTGTTGTCTGGACACAGAAAATCTACTGAACACATGAAGTTTGCACTCAAGTAGAATCATGGACTCTGTCACTCTACATTGCTCTCCCCCTTTCTTGTCTAAAGCCTTGTACCACAATCTGTAATGCCTACAGAGTTTTTCATGCTGGGAATGGGGCTTTTGCAGGTGATCTTTCCATGCACACTTCTCGGAACAGGGGATCCATGGACACTGATGAGGACTATTAGTGTTACTGAGTATTTGAACTATGAGTCAGGTCTGTTTTCTCCTGTCCATTCCTTGTTGTCAATTAGATTATATGTTTGATGACCAGTAGACAGGCTGACAAGTGAGTTACTGGTCAATCAACCACATTCCACAACTGACCCAGCTGTTCATCCATGCTACTATTTCAATGGGATTTCTTTACAAGAACTGGTAACTTAGACTGGCTTTAAATGGCTCAAAACTTCTATGTATGCCATGATGATACACTTAACTTGCTGGAATTGACTTATTTTTTGTATTAGCTTCAGAGAAGCGAACACTTGAAGTGACCTCTTGGTTTTGAATCAAATGATGTAATTCTATTTATTCCCATGCCATAATTCCTGTCATATAGTAGTCATACAATGGCTCACAGGACATGAATTTCATATTCAACCTCGTAGCAACCATTTTTGACCCATATGTCGGTTGAAGGTGTTTGTAGCCCAATCTAGGCAGTTGATGGGACAAGGTGCTAACAATGCTGGGTCATGCAGGAAAATTTTCTAAAAGTAGGGGCGTTGGTGTTTTTGGTAATGACGTAAAGACCACCAATGTCCCTGTGGAAGTGTGGCGTTACTACCTTCTGACCAACAGACCAGAGGTGCCTTCATTATTTCATTATAATTTCATTGCATCCTGTGAAATAGGGGCTTGTTGATTTACTGGTGCTGCTGGAGATCCCATGTTTCACAGTTAATGACACAGAACACTTCTGATCTGTAGGACTTAGGACTGTGTCTTTCCATCTCCATATGTTTATGATAGGACATTCATTTTGTGACATGGTTGGATGCATTGTAGGTCTCAGACACACTGTTCACATGGCTTGATTTACAAGCAAAACAAAACAATGAGCTGCTGAAAAATCTGGGAAATTTTGTTCACCGCACCCTCTCTTTCCTGGCAAAACCTATAGGTTTCTCTCCTCTCCACCTTCACTGTGATCAATCAGGCTGCAAAGTCATGATATCAGTTCAAGGTTCATGGGTCTGTGTTGTTGGATAATAAATGCTAACTGTCAATTCCAGTGGTGAAAGGTTGCATGCCTAACTCCAATTATCCTCAACAATTTTCTTAAACCCATGTGACATTGGGGTTTACAATGTTTTCATAATCCTTTGGACAAGGTCCTCACAGTGTTCATCTTATCTGTGCAGGTGAGGGAGGCTATGGTAGGGTGGTACCTGAAGCTGCCAATCCTCAGATGCATGAGCTGACAGCAACATTTGGTAAAGAAGTCCAAAGAGTTGTGAAGGAGTACTTGGATGCAATGGAGAAGGTAAATTTTCTCTTTCAGCTATAGAGAACAAATGGATTGAAATCTCAAGGACATGTGCACTCCCATAGTTTGTAGTCTCTGACTTGTATGTGTGCTTCACCACTATGATTGAAGGCTATACAAGCATCTGTAGGGTTTGCATTCTGCTGATTGAATCTAGTATAATTCCAGTATGCATTCAGTACTTAGCCAGGTCTCTTGGAAAGAAAGAAACTGTCTGTTTTCTAGCATATGCATCACGTGATTTGTGAAGATGCAAAGTTATTTACAAAGCTAAATACATGTTCTGGTCAACAGGTGAGGCTCAAGGCGGGACTAAAAGCAGCCATGAATGCTTCTAGTCTTGGGAATCTCTACCTGCAAGTAAGTCTGACACCTGCCTTTTTGCACATGGTTGCTCCTCTCTGGCAAGGGTTTTTCTGACGATGTTGTCTTCCCTGTTCAGAGTTCTTCATCCTGAAAACCATTATCGAGCAGTGTATAGCATGTTCCAACAGCCTTGTAGCAAGTCTTATCTCATGTGTTTGTGTGGTCGACAGGACAGTAAGTTTTGGAAGCTGTATAAGGAGGACCCACCAGCATGTGCTGTAGTGTTGAAGACAGCAGTGGGCTTGGTGCATTTATTGGCCACCCTTCTTGAACCATTTATGCCTTCCTTTTCACACAAGGTATTGCTTTCTGTGGGTTTTCCCTCACCTCCTGACATAAGACTCAAGCATAACATGTTCCAAGAATCTCATAGCAAGTTTTATGTCATGCAAGTGCACCTGTCATAATGCGCAAGTTACATTCAGTCCTCAGCAGTGCTGACTCAGGTCCTGATGAGAACCTGATCTTTAATTGCTGAAAATTGTGGAAGCTTTTAACACTTTGACTCATGTCTTGGAAATAACTTAGCTGTCCACAAGGTCTTCTTATGAACCTGGTTACATGTGCTGTATGATTTGACTTGGGAAACACTGCAATGTGATTTATCAATCACAGGTCTTGGCACAGTTAAACCTGCCACCATCAACATTATCACTAGTGGAGGAGAATGGTGATTTGGAGAGGGCTGGGGAACCATGGGTGTTGGTGGCTGCTGGTCACACAATTGGCTCGCCTGAACCAATTTTCTCAGAAATGGTTAGCTTTCTCCTCATGCTTGTCACTGTACTCCTTCTCATCATTTTTGTTTTTGGCTTGGCTGGAGCTTATGTAACAGTTACCTTCAAAGTGATATTGTTGAGGTTTCTCTAGGATCTCACAGATTTGTTCTAACATTCCATGCACTTGACTTTGCTCTCATCATACACTACAGAAGAAGGCCAGTTCACTTTCTTAGTTTCACTGAAGTTATGCTATTGATATTTGGTGCAGAAAGATGAGGAGGTTGAGATCTATAGAAAAAAGTTTGCAGGCAGCCAGGCTGACCGGGCAGCAAGTGAAGCAGCAGGAGCAGCTACAGTTGTGAACTCAGGTTTCTCTTCACAGACTCTTCTGTGAATTTTTGATCTTCCCTCGAGGTGTTTGGACTGTTGGCCAGATTATTATACTTCTCTACACTTACCACTCTAACTTAGAGTGCAAGTCAAACAATAGAAGATCTCCTAGGGTGCATATCCTTACTATACTTATCATCTTATTGCTTTTATTCACGTGAGCAGGTCCATCAACACCTGGAGTCACAGAGAAGACTTCTAAGGGCAAGAAGGGTGTTTCATCAACAGACTCCAAAGGAAGGAAGGATCCAGCTGAAGCAAAGGAGGCAGCAGTTGATGTTACCAGACTAGATATCCGGGTTGGGGTAATTAAGAATGTGAAGAAGCATCCAGATGCAGATTCCTTATATGTGGAGGAAATTGATGTTGGGGAAGATGCTCCACGGGTTGTTGTCAGTGGCCTAGTCAAGTTCATTCCTATGGAGCAGATGCAGGTATTAATTTTCAGGTCCTCATGAGTGAGTCCTGGTAAAACAGAACAGTAATAACCTAAATTTATGTTGTGTCCCTAATATCTGTTGACTCTGTGAGCCACACCTTAACCTCACACTATCTTTTGGATGAAACAGAATCGAAGAGTCTGTGTGCTTTGTAATTTAAAACCAGCAGCAATGAGGGGAATAAAGTCGCATGCTATGGTGTTGGCTGCTTCCAACAGCGATCACACAGAGGTAAGCATATATCCCAGTGTATTTTAGAACCATGTTGGTTCTGGAACTGGTCTTTCATGGTTATGAAGGGCTCTCTCTTTGTTGATGCAATATTGTTTAGAGAGGCAGTTGACCAACAGACAACCAACTTTGCTGTAATGTTTCCCATAAACTTCAATTTCTCCATGTCTATTTAGCCTTCTGGTATTAACCTGTGAATGAATGGAATCAGCACTTGGTCATTGCTAGGTGCATGTCCGGTGATGTAGTTCACTGTTCAACAGTTGTCAGTAATGTTTTGTAGTCGCTTTTGTCAAATCCCTATTCCATATTTTAACATGCAGGCTGCCTTAAAGTTCTTTCAATGTAGAGATTTACTAAGGTAAGTTGAGGGTAGGGTCCATGGGTGCCAAAATAACCTTTTAGCCTTCATAGAAGGTTGATTGTAGTTCCAAAGGCATGGTTTTATTATTCACATTTTTTGTGTATGACTCTCAAGCCTTCTACGTGTGTCTGCTTATATAGTTGTAATTTAAACTGCAGTTTGATCCAGATTTAAGGTGCTTCATAATTTCTCCTTAGCTGTCATTCTGAAAATTGAGGTTGTTTTTAGGTGGAGCTAGTCACCCCCCCTGAGGGTGCAGTGATTGGAGAGAGGGTCAAATTCCCTGGCTTTGATGGGCAACCAGATGATATCTTGAATCCCAAGAAGAAAGTCTGGGAAACGGTGCAACCTGATTTGCACACAAATGCCAACCTTGTGGCAGAATATAAGGATGCACCATTCACAACATCAGCAGGTGTGTGTCAGGTTGCATCAATTCGGAATGGTGGAATTAAGTAAGCTCTTTATTGCTCCAATTGTTTGTCTTTGCAGTGGGGTATTGGGGCAGGCCCTTTTTTAGGGTTGGTTAGTGTTGACACTCCTGTTGTTATTCTTAGTGGTTACTAGAAGAGGCTCTTCAGATATTCATGTTTGAGATACCATATCTGGCTAAAACCTGCCATATACTGCAATGGTAATTGAATTCTTCATATGTAATTGTAATCATTCGCTTCACACTACATTTTGTGCACAATGTTGCAATTCATGAAGTTGAACTAAATGTCATACACAAGGTTTGTCCACCTTGAGATTTTCACATGAAAGCTGTGATATGACAGTTTATGAACTAGTAGTCCTTGTGAACATTGAGCCTTTGTAAGTAATAGATTGTTTAATAAGTAGAGATCACAATTGCTGGTTTTGCTGAAATGTAAGCTGATGAAGTCATTGGGGTGGTAGTTGTGGCAGCTTGGCCCTGCTATTCATGATAAAGTTGATGCTCTGAGATGCTTCTCATGTAGACTGGTTTTTGTGTTACCTTTTAACTGTCATTGTGGAGATCTCATTGTGCCAATTTCAGAGAGATGTTTGTGGAGATCTCAATTGTGATAATTTGATGGATATGTGTTCTAGTTGCTTTAGTGGGTGTTTTACATTCAAGTTGTCACCAGTGGTGAGCTTGAAGGGTATGTTCAGTTTGCTGGAGGCCTTTTATGTAAGCCTCTCTATTCCTTTGGATTAGATGCTTGACTCTTGCTTTTACATGGACAATCTAAAATGAAATTAAAGCTTTGCATTCACAAGCTTGTTGCAGCTTGAATGAGAATACTATATGAATCCAACACAGATTTTTGCATAGTTTTTTGCTGCAATTTTGAGCAGATTTTCATATGATCTACACCAACCATGAGTAACTGAAGAAATCAAAACACTCAATAATGGGAGCTAGTGATGTTATGAGACATTGTGAAAAGACACTCCCTAGGTTATTGCTGCATTCCTCCGAGTTGGAGGTGTGGGTTCGATCACAAACTGACATAACAAGTTACTTTCAAAAGTATCTTTTAGAGTTTTCTGTGCAATTTGCCATGTATTGACACCATTGGGTGATGTATTACTGCACAAAAAAATACATATCATGAGGGGTTGCACTCTGCACTTTGAAGCTTTCCACTCACAGTTTACAATGGGAAAAAAATCCTCATACCCACAAAACTTTGATGTGATAAATCACATGCAATGATGCAGTGGTTCTAAAAGCCATAATTCAATTCATGCAGAGTCCAAAATGAAGTTCTGCCTTTTGAACCATTGGGTCAGAAAAAACAGAAAACCCGTGAATACACAAGTATATCTCCCCTGCCCAATCCCGACTTTTCACTGATGAATTTGAATGCTGTCTATCTCCAAAAAGTTCATGCTACTACTACTCTGTGCAGATGGATCAGCCTCTTGTAGAGACTCTTTGGGCATCTGGAGATAAAATGATCATCAATCACAACTGCTGAGATAAAATTGATTTCAATCTGTTAGTAAATGTAGCACAGTAGATCAAGATTATGATCCAAAGAAAGGGAATTTGTTTACCCTCATGGAAAAGAATTTTGCCTCAACAAGACTACACTTTGAACTATCTTTGCACCCAAGATTACTAATTATTATCTCCCCTCCCATCAGTAAAAAATCTGAGGAGATGCGTAATATTCACTTTCTTTGAAGACAGGCCGCAAATCTTCTTCAGACATGAAATGGAGCGGAAAATTCACCACATGCCCATGAACTGCATTTAACTGGGTCTCATGTCCTCCACAGCCAACATTGCTAATCTCTTCATTAAAACCTTGTTCCAGAGCTATGCCAAGATCAATGGTAGTATGACCCACCTTTTCTTTTCGATGTGCTGCTGCTTGTCTCAGTGCAGCACGCGAATGAATTGTGTCAGCTGGGATGCACTCAAAAACAGCCTGGTAAATGCTGGTATTATTCCTTGCTCTTAACATCCAAATCTCCTTGAAAGTTGTGTTGCAAACTGGGTCTTTGATACACTGCAGTTCTGAGTGTTGTAGCCCAAGATGCTCTGCCCAGAGGCTGATACGTAAGGAGTGTGCAAATGGGCCCACGCTCGATGGTTTGCCATTCACCATTGAGTCCATTTGTTCATGATCCTCAAGAACCACTCCCATTTCTGAGTCCCGAGAACCCAAAAGGCTCCGGTCATTGATGTTTGCAGACCCAATTAACACAAATCGGTCATCCACTATCATTAGTTTGCTGTGCACATACACTTGGCTTGTGGCCAATGGCCCATTGTTGTGCAACCGGCCGTGATTCCGAAGGCCATAGAAGGAGATGAAATCCTCCACCTTGGATCCTAATTTTTCTTCCAGCTTTTGGAGCAACGAATGTTTCCCCTTACAAATTGTGCGATACTGCCAATGCATTATGAGTCGTACAGATGCTGCACCAACATCATCCACTCCTCCTTGGAATCCAGGCAACAGTGGCATGACCACTATGACACGAAAGACTTGTGCCTCCTTGTGTGCCCTCATGATGCGTGTGTAAAGAGCTTGCAAGACACGGTTTTGGATCGTCTCATCATCCTCTAGACCTGAAATGAAAAACTGATTCTCAATGTATATGAAATTCTCTGCCTTCTCAATTAATGAGCAATAAGCTGCATGAATGCTCTGCTCCTCTGCCTGGCTTGTACCTGCTGACCAGTGGCCAACACTGCGTATCACTTGAATTTTGCAGCGAGATCGAGGTCCAATTTCAAAAATCTGCTTGTGATCATCACTTATGTCTGATTCAAACCACTCATGATTGGTAAGAGATTCTTGCATTGATTCCTTGTCTCTTGACTCCTCAGCATGTTCTGCCTTCACCGGACTCTCCACGAAGTCATACTTAGTTGGCATTTGAGATATCATGGACATGTTGTTCTTCTCAGGAATTGGGTCTTTGTATGGCACCACTCGCCCACTCCCACGCAATGGTGAGATCCCAATGGCATCCCTCTGTGCCCCATCAACTAAGTTCCCACTCCCGCGTGATGGTGAGATCCCAATGGTGTCCCTCCGTGCCCCATCAACTAAGTTCCCACTCCCCCAAGAGTCTAGTCTCGCATCTTCGGGTTCTTTTGGAAGAAGTAATGGGATGTCAACATATGAGGCCAACTTCTCTTGGTCAGAGGCCTGTTGAATGGCATTTTCAGCTTCAACTTTTGCCTCAGCTTCTTCCTCGCCTGTCAAGTAATGTGGGATGACCATGTGTTGGCGAGGCAAGAGCAAAGGAATTGTTTGCCGGTTTGGAGCCTTGTTCCGTTTTGCATAATTCCACCGTTGCACAAAATGCCTGGCAACATCTCGGCATGAAGGACCCCAGATTGCACAATGTACATCATGCCATGGCATTCTTGGAAACTTGTTCCTGTCAAGCTCATCCTTCATCACATCCTCCCATGAATTTGGTTCTGATTCCCTGGGATTGTAGTAATCCTTCCCTGGCCAGATGGTTGGTGGGTTGTCTGACACCCTGTGCTCAGGATCATCATACCTCCCAAAACACATATCCAGACCCCCCAGAAAACAAACATAATTGTCAACAATGACCAGTTTCTCATGGTGTGACCAGAGGTACACACCAGATGAGAAATGATCCGGCCACCGAAGCACCTTGATGTTTTCATGAATAGCAAGAAGTCGCTGCTTAGAGTAAGTGCTGTTGATCTTCAGAGCCATTGACACTTCCTTGTACAAGAGGATGTAAATCCGGACCCCCATTTTGGCTTTTGATTCCAAAAGACAGTCAAGTCGAGAAGCTTCATGGTCATGGAAAGGCCGCCGGAGGTAAAGTTCTGGACATAGCCACCATCCAGTAATGAAAATTTCAGTTCTTGCATCCTCAATTGCCAGAGCTATGGCCTCAAATGCTGCTTTTCCATCTACAAACCATTGAGCTTCACTCCCATCATCGGTGATCCCCCTTTCTGGAGCAAAAGATTGGAAGCGGTGTGGGTGACACCAGCCACATTCAGAAGGCTTGAGTACAGCATCATTTATAGCTGTGACCCAATCCCGAGCTCCAGTAGCCCAAGCTGTCCTCATCTTGATGGCTCGATTTCCACAGTTGACAGTGAAGCTGAATCGCAGTGGATTCTTCTCCTTTGTAACAATTGCAAGTGATTTCAACTCCAGACCTGCTGCATCTCTAGGATTCCCCATTGTTGATGGTAAAACATCAAAAAGAATTATGTCTAAGGCCTTGACATCCAATGGATCTGCAAGTAGTGCAAGAAACCCAGGTTTCAAAACCAGCCACACTTGCTGCCAGTTGGTGTTTAACCAACACCGACAAGACATCCAGAAGCTAGAGCAACAGGATGGGTTTTCATCATCCGACAGTATTCTTGAAAGATGATGTACCATCACATACCCTTCTCGAAGCTTTGGTCCATACTCTGGTTTGAAAGAGAGTTTGCTTACTTCAAGAAAGCGGCAGACCTCTCTTGTGTTCACAATTTCAAGACTTGCAAGGAAATGGTTGAGGTAGTTTTGCATTGCAGATGTGGCTCTTTGAGAGATTGTGGGTAGCCGACCAAATGCAGGTCTGATCACTGGAAAGACAGCACTCGAAGGAATATGATCTCCTCTCTTTGACGATTGGTTGTTTTCATCACCTCCTTGTTCACCACCACTACTACGTTGAGGGTGAAGAGAGAGATTGATGTCTGACTGTTGGTCTCCAAGTCTGAGATTGTTGACCCACTCCTTCACCAGCTCTTGTTTCTCTTGAAGCTCCTCAAGCAAGGCCCGCTTTTTCAGAAAAAGATGAAGGAGAATAACCTCTGCTGCCTGTCTCTCAAGCCGCCATGTGAATTGGCGATATGTGCATTCAATTGTGTACACAAGCTGGAAGGCAAGGCTGATATCATTCCACTCTGACCTGGATACCTCAACAACCTGTGCCACTGGCAGCTCCTCAAAAACTGGGGTGTCAACTCCCAGGCCAGGAGTGGGTGCCACAATCAATGGTGGCGGCAGTGCCATGGATAATGGAACATACCCAAACCTGTCTGAGGCAAGGGCTTCCTCAATGCTTGCCAGTTTGAGTTGCACAAAATCCCCCTGATCACACCTGGAAGACCATATCTTTTAGCTGAGGTTACCTTCATTCCAACACAAAACCCATCTTTTGTCTGTGAATTAGCTCCTAGAATCAGCATTTCTAGCAGTTGATCTGAGTGAGGAATGGACTTCTGTTGGAAGAAATACCACACACTTTTTTGAAGCTTCTGATGCAGCTTACTGTTGAATTAACAACTTCAATTTAGAGTATGTGTACATTTGCAATTTCATTGTGGACTTGATCGCTCTTGAACACAAGACTTCTGGACAGCAACCACACTGGTGTACTTTTGAGAACTACAGTTGTTCTGGTGGAGTTGAGAAGGTGAGAGCATGTACCTTGGTGGGTGCACTGGAACCAAGGTTCCAAGTTTGGAGTATTGAACCCGAGAACTTCACCAGCACATTAACAAGGCTCAACTGGTGCTGCAGCCAATTCCCTTGAATAGGCCCAATTTAAACCTCCAAAACTGTCTTCTGTCCCACCTGCTAGTCACACCTTCAAACAGAACAATTTTGTCAACTCAATCACATGCAGAAAAAAAACTGGTTGCTAGCTTTCATATGAAATCAAAAGAAATGCACAAACAGATGTGTCAATTTGCCTTTCAAAGTCAAGAATGGAATTTCAAATGCTAAGATTTCAAAAAAAAAAACTCAGAAAGTAACTGCATCTCCAGACATCTCCAGGACAAGCCAGACACTCTACAACAACAACCAATGTAGGTCTTGATCAAACATCTCCAGACATATCTACAGACATCTACAACAACACCCAATTTAGGTCTTGATCAATCATGTCCAGGGCATCTCCAGACCATCTAGAACAACACCCAATGCAGGTCTTGATCAAACATCTCCAGGACTCCTCCAGGACACCTCCAGGACAATCCCCAGACATCTACAACACCTAATGTACCTTGATCAAACATATCAGCCTACAAGGCAACCCAATATGGTGGATTCCAGTCAAAATTCTAGCACAAAATCTTTCTAGATTTTGATCAGAACTGTACAAAGTACAAACTTGCTAAAGAAGATCTTCTTCAAGCTCCTCTAGAGTGAGTGTTTCCCACATACTCTGAATTTTACAATCTCTACCTAGAAGAAACACCACAAAACCCCACCCACACTTGTACCGCAAAAGACAGTAAGAGTGTAACACAAGCAAGCAAGAGCTGTGTGTTTACTTACCTTCTTATGATTTGTCAAGTGATCGCAGCCAAAAAAAGAATTTCTGCACACCTGCTGAAGGACTGTTGAAAACCCGAAACCTCTACTGGGGTTTTGCTTCCTGTGAAATGTGAGATACCCAACACTGGCAGCACCACCAAGAGCAAATACTGATCTTGGGAGCTTCTTGGATGGGTCATGAATTGCAAGTTGTTTTGCTAAAGAGGCCTTCCATAGACTAATTGAAGATGATCTTGCTGTTGCTCCTGGCTTCTGGTTTGCAGCATCTAATCCTTCAGAGTCTTGAGCAAAACGAAACATGAAGAAGCTTGGCGTATTTTGGAAGAAAACTTGGAGCAAGATCGCTTAAAACCCAATACCATAAATCACTGAATCAATTAAGATCCGTAAGAATAATACTTAGACCAACCACCAAATGGACAAAGAAAATTAATCACAAGAAACGACAAGCAAGTGACAAAGAGAGATATGCTTTGCATCTCTATCTCAGGATCCCAATTTCTGTTAGAAATCTGTTTGTGACAAGAGAAAGAAATCTTGTATGACTTCCACAGCTGGTTATGTTTGCTGCCTGAGCCAGGAACCGACAAGTGCAACAACCGAAAGGAGAAAGGAATTTTACTGTGCTTCCGAAGCATATCCAAAATCAAACACAAAACCTTTTTTTCAAAATTTTTTAAATCAATTGCAAACACAAAAATGGGTCCCAAAAAATTCTCCACATCTATCAAGGAACGGGGTTGTCATCAGTTCCTTCCTAAACCCGCAATGGCTTGAAGGAAAGCCCCAAACATCAAAACAACAACAACAAAAGCTCCGAAAAGAACGACAAGTTCCAAAAGAGACGCTACTCGAAGAGAAGAGCATATGACTCTGAGGAAGAGAACTCCAGGTACCCGCCGGGTATCAAAAGGGAGAAAAAAACACGTTCCAGTGATGTTTCAGGGACAATTTTTGTCGTTTTTGCCACCAAAATTTGCAAACTATTGGGATTTTTTGTTTTATTTATTTTTTAAATAATAAATTCTACTATGAGAAAATAGAAAATTCCTACTAA
>Ga0209208_10006322_pt1 | contig 16332 bp, 12 predicted proteins | sample S1TSphfallax_3_FD_187694 | JGI IMG/M metagenome (GOLD analysis project Ga0209208, IMG submission 187694) | Host-associated microbial communities from peat moss isolated from Minnesota, USA - S1T2_Fd - Sphagnum fallax MG (SPAdes) (version 2) | ecosystem: Host-associated > Plants > Peat moss >...
CAACAAAAAAACCATTCGATATCATGATTGGAGCCAATGAATGGGTCGATTTTGGAGACGTTGAATTTTGGTTTGTTTTTGTTGTTGTGAAGGAAAAAATCATGAACAAATTTTTTGAATAATTCCAAAGTATGTGAAAAAATTAGCAAGAACAATTTCATTCTCACCTATCTCTATGGGCTTCATGTTTGTCATCTCTTACGTAAATTCAATATTCATTTTATTCATAAAATTAGCTTGGGACATCAATTGGGTAAGAAAACCGAGTAACTAATGTGATATTCTATTGCATTAAGTCACCCCTTTGTATTGTCAATAAAAACTTGTGATGGACGATGGTATATCCAAGGTTCCATGCCTTTTATTGCCTAAAGTTTTGAAAGGCGCCTTTAATTTTAGAATAGTTCATCACTACAAAACAATGATATGCAAAATTAAAACATTCCCAAAGAATATATCATCATCACTATAAAGTTGAACCCTTTTGCTCAATGAATCCATCTCAAAGAAAGAGTGGAGTGGAAATTTGGACAAAGAATTTGAGATAAAACAATTGAACAATTAGTAATCTTCATAACTCATCATAACATCATAAGTGGTTTTTTTTAAATTCACAAATTTAAAAAAAAAAAAAACACAACTTCATTGGCAAAGAAACACAATAAAAGGAACTTGAACTTCATTTAAAACTAAATTATGGAACATAAATAATTAAAAATAAAACTAAAAATTAAAAAACAAATGTGAACATCATGGGAACATTATAAACCCTGGGTCCAGTTCTGGTCTGGTTGTGGACAAAAGGAAATTCCAGTTCTGATTTTTGGTTCCAGTTCTGGAAATCAGACCTGGTTTCAGTTTTGGTTCCAGGTAACCTGGTCTGAAACCAATAGTTAACCTCTGGTTAACCCCTGGTTCCAGATTTTTTTTCCCCAATTTTTTTCTTAAAAATAAAAAATAAAATTCAGTTCTGGTTCCAGTTCTAGAACTGGATCTGGTTTTGAGTCCAATTCCAGTTCCAGTTCCAGAAATCAGACCCGGTTCCAGTTTGGTTTTTTACTAACTGAAATCACTAACTAAAGGGGCAACGCTAACTAACCCACCCACCCAACACTGGTTAAAAAAACAGTCAAGGATATTAAGCGGATCTTTGAAGGGTAATAATAATTACCTACTCGATTAAAAAAAACATGCATGTGAAAAGTCAAATCGAGGTAGGTACGTAACTTTTTTTTACCAGCCGTGATAGGAATCTATCTAATCTAATCTAATCTAATAACTGCGGTAAATTCCAAATTTCCGAGCAGCGGTAAATTTCTAAAACAGTAAAAAAATAAATAAATTTTAATAATTCCCGAGATCACGGAGCCGCAGGCGGTGGACGGGTTCGCGCTTCAATTCTTGCTCGCCGAGCCGCGGCCGCGGCGCTCTTCAATGGCGTGGTCTTCCACGGGAAGCGGTGGAGGGGGGCGGTAGGGGAGGGGAAGCAAAACTTGCGAGGAGCATGTACCTGTCGCACGGATCGTCGTCTTCGTGTGGGACATGAGGTATTAACCAATCTTCTTCTGCTGCTGGACAAAAGTGGGTTTTTGGGTTTGAATTTTGTTTGCGCTAATTGCGGTTTGTGTTCCGCATCAAGCGCTGCTGATTTCTCTTAAAGCAACAGAGCTATGGCTAGCCATAGCTAGCTTCCCAATGCAACTGCAGCAGAAGCGGACCGTGCTGCAACATGTCTTTCATCTTCTTCTTTCTTCTGCTTTTTTTTTTTCCCCTTTCCCTACTCTACCTACTGTCGGTCCCACAAAAAAGAAAATAAAAAATAATAAAAACTGCGCCGATCAACTGGCAGAGTAATTTTTTTCTGTCAGACAATCTGCAGGCTCGTGTTTTAGGCCGGAGGTAGCTGAAAATGGATCCTAATCTCCGTCTCTAATTTGATCTGACTGCTCTTTGGTTGATTTATAGGCAGCTAGCTCCTCAAGGTTTGTGAATTGTGGAACTCATCAGCAGGTGCGTTAAGTAATTTCAAGACTCAGAATAATTAGCAAGATCCGAAATCATTCGGAAATAAGGGATTTTTCCAGTTGGAGATGGATGCAGGTGGGCAGCTGCAACGACGAAAAAGAAGAAACAAACCAAAAAATATATAAAAATAATCTGAACCCAATTGATTCTTTTCTGTGGAACATGATTTCGAGCTTGGAATTTCATGCGGGCACGATTTTAAAGTTTAGATTTCAGCAGCAGCTGGTCGCGATGAATGAATGAATGCATATTCATCATTGAAATGCTGCTGCACTAGATACCATAATTTCTCTAAGATTTGGAATCGTCTTGCATCAGCTGCTGATCAATGATGCGAGAGAGAGAGAGAGAGAGAGCTTGAGGATCACGGCAGCTGATCATCCCGGGAAAAGCTTATATAATAATATCACAGGCAAAACTCCTCTCCAAGGGAATTGTGGGACCGATTATATTTCAATGTTTTACTCCAATTTTCCCATTGTGAAATATTAAGGGGATGTAAGTTGTATTTTCTCATTGTCGAGCAAACCATTTCATGAATGTTTTGCATACTGGAAATTCAAGCTTTTCTTGATCAATGGTCCCACAGGGATTGCGTGCAGCAAGATTGCTGTGCAGGAGGCGGATGATCAACAGGCTCTCCTTCATAATCCATTACTATTCATAACTTCCTGACAAGTTTGCTAATCAACTGCAGCAGTTGACATGATCCTAATCAAGTTGATCTTTGATGCAGTCAGGAACCGTGCAGGCAGGCACGCAGGCAGGAGGATCCTCAGATCCTTGTTTTTAGAACTGGATCCCATCTCCGATTCCCACCACCTGTGAAAGAAATTCACTGTGTAGAGCTATTACCCACCCCAAATCTCGGAGTTATATATACTTGCACTCATGGCCTTCGAAATCCATCAGTCGATCGGATGCACACTTGCTAGCTAGCTACCTGTCGCATTCGTCACATATTGTATTCATACAGTCGATCGACTGCCGAGTTGTTGTCGAACATCTAGAGCTTATCATTACTAGAACACTGTGCAAGAAAGAAAGATCTGATGCAATTATCATCTAGACAGTATAGTCTTTGAGTATTGTTGTTCGTTGTCCCTGCAGCTCTAGAGCAGCTGCGAGTGCTAATTTGTTCCGCGGATCATCAGTCGTTGTTCGTGCGAGCTCCGCGGGTAGTGAGAAAGCTCATCGTGATGTGCTTTTAATCGTCGTCGTTGCAATCGCTGCTTGCTGCTTCAAGGATTAAGTTCAAGATTCTAGCAATACGAGATGATTTTTATAGTTGGTCATCAAGCTAGCTAATGTATTCAGCTGACTATTGCAGCTTTTATGTGTGAATTGCACAAGATTGTTGAACCTCGCGGTCGCACTAGCTCTTGGTAGTTTCTCTAGTCTTATATTACACAAAGTCTAGCTAGAAGATATACGCGTCGCTGGTTTCTGCAAAACATTTGGAGAAATGTCGAGATGAAGCAGGCAGCTATGCGAAGAAGTAGCTAGCTAGTAGTCATCAAGACCCAAAATTTCCCCGGCCCTGAGCAGCTAGCTGCTGATCCCGCATGAAGAATATATAAAATCTTGAACAATCCAGCAACTTCTAATCTAAGGAATTGAGAATCACTCTCGAAAGACCGATTCAAAGACTTTCGAAATCAGGACAGTTGCTTTGATCAATCAATATGGGTTTGCAACAAATCTCCGAGATGAGGAAGATCATAAACCAGCTGCAAGCTGTACTACCGACGAGCTCCAGATCAAGCTGCAGAGATCAAGTACTACTACCGATGATGCGAAGAAGAAGAAGCCGCATGGTCAGTACTTTTGGGCAGCAGCTTGCTCTAGTCTTCATGCTACTCATAACGGCGTCGAGTACGCAATGGCGGGCATGCAGAGCACAGCAGCAGCAGCAGCAGGTGGATCCGTTTTCCGGCAAGAGCTACGCAACGACCACGGGAGCTGCAGCAACTGCTAGTGATCAGTTGTATGCAACGACAGGATCTGAGGCCATCTCCGCAAGCTACAGCTTCGTGCAGACACGCGGAACACAGTTCGCGTTGAACGGGCAACCCATGTATGTGAACGGAGCCAACATCTACTGGCTCATGGTATTCGGCGCCAATCCTTACACCAAATACGCAGTCACGGACGTGTTGCAGCAAGCAGCGGGGGTGGGACTCAACGTGGTTCGCACCTGGGCTTTCAACGATGGCAACGACTACAACGCGCTTCAAACCTCACCCGGCGTCTTCAACGAGAATGTGTTCCAGGCACTGGATTTTGCAATCTCGGAAGCCAAGAGACTAGGAATCCGTCTGATTCTCAGCCTTGTGAACAACAATCCGAGCTTCGGAGGAAAGCAGCAGTATGTGCAATGGGCTCGACAGTACCAACCTGGTGCCAATCTCCCCAACGAAGACTCCTTCTACACAGATCCCACCATCATTTCTTGGTACCAGAACATGGTCAAGGTACTACTCCTCCTCGACTGCTCCCTCAAGCTGGTCATGTCGGAATCACGTCTGTGAAGTTTGCAATCTTTCTTTCTTTTTTGACAAAGTTGCATCCACACTAACAGCCAGAATCCCAGCAAGTGCAACCAATGTTTTGGTTTTCATGTTTTAATGTCAAAAATTTGCATTTCTCAAGGACAAGTTTGTGCTTGCAATTTTTTTTCATTTTTTCATCTTGCTAGCTGAGTCCATCTCCACTGTTAAAACAAAACACAAAAGGGAAGCTCAAATGCAATCAAGATTTGGTTTTTCATCATCCCCTTGTCAGAGTGCATCTCCACTAGTAATATGAGACACAACAAAAAGGGTAATCAATCTCCACTACACAGGTCTAAGTATTCGAATGTGACTCATGTTAGCCTGGAAGCACCCAACAAAAGAATTTAAAATCTTCACAAAATCTGTCTATCTATCTACCTTCCTTCTTTTCAGCAATGCAATGCATTGAGTTTTCAAGAGCTTCTTGACATGGTACAAATTTGCATTTAATTGCAAGCTTTGGGTCGTAGAGCTTCTTCTTCTTCTTCTTCCTAAGATTGTAGATTTCAAAGTCGAGCTGCTCATGATCTGTTGTGGTTTTGTGACGTTCTTTCTTCTTGCAGACTGTTCTGACGAGAGTCAACACCGTGACAGGCGTGGCGTACAGGAATGAGCCTGCCATCTTTGCGTGGGAGCTCATCAACGAGCCGCGCTGTATTTCAGATCCCACGGGAAACACCCTACAAGTATGCACGAATATCATCCTTTGTGGGATTTTTGCTCAATGTGCTGCTCCACATGACTAGCTGTGATTGTGCAGCTCGATAATGCCTAGTAATATTCTTCTGCTGTTGTTGTGTTAGATAGAAGAATAATGGCGGCATACATACTGCGTTGCTGATCATGTTTTTCAGATCATTCTCGTCGTTTCTTATAAGACTGACATTATTATTGTCGACTTGATCTGTCTACTTTGTGCACTAGACATGGATTCTGGACATGGCCTCGTATGTGAAGAGCTTGGATTCCAACCATATGCTGGAAGTGGGTCTGGAGGGCTTCTATGGCTCTGAAACATTCGGCGGAGCAACTGTGAACCCGGACTCCTACTTCACCCAGCTGGGCACCGACTTCATTCGCAACAACCAAGTCTGGGCCATCGACTTCACAACTGTCCATTCATATCCGGATCTATGGTAAGAATACTCAATCAGATTCTTGAACTGTGTGCACATGATGATGATTCTTGAGCTGAATATTTATTGCTCTTTTGCACAGATCCCTGTTACTTGCGAACTTTTTAGTCTATTCTTGGAAAGTAAAGTTAGAAGAAAATTATCCTACTTGTAGGGAATCATATATATTACAAGAGCTCCTTGTTATAATCCGTGTGTGATCTTGTCTGTGGATGTTGCTGCAGGATGCCGCAGCTCTCGGAGCCGGAGATGCTAGGCTTTATGCAGAATTGGGTGACTTCCCACATCCAGGACACGGCCTACTTACAGAAGCCGGTGCTGTTCGCGGAGTTCGGCAAATCGAGCTGGACGCCGGGCTTCTACGAGGGCGAGAGAGACAGCTTCATGTCGCTGGTGTATGATACCATCTACGACTCTGCCATGAACAAAGGTCCGGGCGCCGGTGCTCTAGTGTGGCAACTCACCACAGCTTCTCTCCTCTCCAACACCCAAGACGGCTTCGCCTTCGTCCTCTCCCAAAACCCTTCCACTGCTGCTATCATGCAATCACAATCCTACCGAATGGCACAAATCACATGACAAATATGAATCCTAAATTTTCCCCATCAAAATATAAATTTCTCCTCTGATCTAGATCAGCACTTCAATCTAATATCTGGCTTCTCTCTCTCTCTCTCTCTCTCTCTAAGTCCACAATCATATTCTTCAGCTCCTCTTAGCCTCCTAATACTTGAATCTCATGATCTTCCATCTCCAACTGAAAGACTGCAATTCTCAAGGATCATATATACACCAACCAGGTCCATAGCTGGACTTGATTTTCTCTAGGACTTTGAGATCCAGCTTTTTGGCTCTAGGTTTGTTTTTTTGCAGTCAGAAATTATGCAGCAGGAGAAGAAAATGAAGATGTGCTACTCCTGCTGCTGCTGCTGCTGCTGAAGACAAATTATTATGTAGCTCTGGACAAGTAGTACTGTGATCTCTTCAAATGTTTGTATATTATTAGTACAGCTCAATGTCTGATGATCAAAGTCTTGTTCTGAACATTTGACATGATCTTCGGAAGTTGTGTTCAAGCACATTGGACAGTAAACACAAGTCACAGTTCAAAAAAATTTGCAAACTTTCTTTGCCAATGTCATGAACTTTTCTTCGCACACATTGCAAACTCTCTCCTCAAATGTCAAACTCTCTTTGCAAACTTTCACAAAACTCACTTCCCAATTTTTTTTGGTTTCACTTGGGTGTTTTACTAAATCGCAGTTCAAATTCCCATTTCTTCTAATTGTAAGTCCTTGATCAATTGATCATGTGTTTTACCTAGGGTTATGAAAGTGGAAGCTAGAACTTCATTTGTGGATTTATGTGTTTTGCATAGTTCACAGAAATACACCAATTTCACATCTCTCTCGACATGGGTTTAGACTGTTTGTATTGTTATCTAGTTTTGGGAACTTCAGGTCATAAAATTTATTTGCACAAAATTACAGTTATTGTGATGAAACCCTAAGTTGATGGAACAGTACCATCAACGGTTGAAAGTAGAACATGACAAGACTTTCGGCAGTTGATGGTGATAGGAAAGGAAACTCTGGGTTTCTATGGCTATTTTTCCTTTGTTTGTTTGCTTGCAGGTTATGAGCACAGTGGGTTTTATTTCTTGACAGCACTTACTGTGTCCTGGTTCCTTCTTTGGATGCATTTTCAGTGGTGTGGCTGTTTTCGTGCTGATGTTTTGATGGACATCAATCAAGCAGAAAAAGCTCGAACTGGGGATAAGAGGTGGAGCATTTCAGTGATGGAGCAGAGCTAAGTACCTTGAAAGTTTCTGTTGTGACATTGGCGGATAGGTTGTGTTGTGTATGTTTCTGTTAGATAACATCTTATGTCTACTGGTTGGGGAGGAATGCCCTCTATGAAAAATTGCGTTCTCATCATTGAGGCTATGAAAATTTCATTGCGCCATGAACTTCATTAAGAAGAATGCAGCTTTAGTAGCAGAAGTAGGGGTTGATGACCAGGAACATGATGAGCAGCTTAAGGGATTTCGAGAGCAGTTACAAGGCATCTCATTGTGTTATTTGTAGGCGTCTCTGTAATCAGATTGTATTCAGTAGTCTTGTAGCTAGGGAGAGAGTACCCTTGCTACTGGTAACTCCGAAGAGGTATCTTGCTCCTGCAGAGTTTGGGGTGATATGGGGAAGCCAGTTGAGGAGCATAGTATTTTCTTTGTCAAACTTCCTGAGTCAGATTATGTGGAGAGTAGTCTATAGAAATCTTTTGTGTGGAAATCATCATTTGTCTGGGTAACACTAAGTATTGTGGTGTTTTTGAGGTTTATGAACTCATCAGAGCTTATGATCAGTGGAGTTGTTGTGTAGGGGGTTAGCCCTTTTGTGTTTCTATGGGAGCAAGATTGTTCAGTATGGGAACCTGGGGTCTGACACAAATGAGAAAGCTACAATTGACCTGTTGAGCTCATGAGAGTGAGATTGGAGCAATCTGATTCCTGGAGACCTATAGAATTGGATATACTGTTTAAACAGCAAGTTCTTGAACATATAGCCCATGACATCCATGTTAATTATTGTAACTCATTGTTATTAAATGTGTGTAATTCTGTTTCATCAATGTTGAATTGACGAAGAGGGGAGTGTGTGACCCCACATTCTTCATTACAGCATATCATTGACTGGATTTTGTGTGGACAATTCCAACTTAATTAGGCGCTCTAGCTATAGATCTAACAGTCAAAATCAATGTGGACATGTCAATTTGTAAAAGTAGAAGTCATACTTAATACTTGCACTCAACATCATTGTCCTTCATGAATATGCCACCATAGAAGTTAGTGCACAGAAATCAGAAATTTGTGCAAATTTGGGGATTTCTACAACACCTTCCTAATTATCTGGAACTAGTAAAAATTCCAAACATAGTTCAATTCCGGGCTCAAAAAACCCATCTATCTATTTCAACATGAAGCTAGCAACAGTGTACACTACACAGTGCACAAATCAGTTACTACCCATGTCCTTTCTTGGTGTCGGAAATTCTAGGAAGTGGAAAAGCTTAAGGGAGCACACCTGTAGGTCATACCAAGAAAGCAAAGGAGAAGAAATTTCCAATTCAATTTTTTTGCTACAACCAATCAGAAACAGAAACTAAACGGAAAACTTTAAAATTTGGCAATCTCTGATTGCAAGATTTAATGTGCAGGCCAGAGACAGAATATACGAGTACAAGATAGCCCATACTGCAAAATACATCAATAACCAGGCAAACAGAATAAACAGACCTTAGTTTGGATTTCCATGTAAGTTTGGAGGACACGAGAAACTTGAAGCTTTTTACCCAGCCCGGTGAGGGAAAAAAATTCAGCCCACAATGTTCAAGCATTCAATAATTTCTTGATATCCTTCTGCAAAAACAAAGAGCACAAACAGATTAGTACTCAAGAGTTATTTCATGTATCCCGGTGCCTACTAGCAGTTTCTAACCTAGCCAGTACCACTCTACATCCGTAACTTGCAAAGGACATCATGGATAGAATGATGCATTTGCAAAGTTCACAAACATATAATGATACAGCCACTGATTTTGATGAACATGCGAGTTTTTAGTGTTCCATAAGTGGATGAGGATAGTACTGGAACTGAAATTTGAGTTAAGCAAATATGGAGATACGAGACAGAGATAGTGAACCTGGGATGAAAAGACAGGATTTAGAAAGAATAAAGATTACCTCAATCTTAGATGGAGAAGTAATGGGAGCATATCGCTCCACCACTTTGCCATCCTTGTCAACCAAGAACTTGGTAAAGTTCCATTTGATGCCATTGCCAAGGAGTCCTCCCTTTTGTGATTTTAGATACTTGTACAGTGGAGCTTGATTCTGCCCATTCACATTTATCTGCCAAAATCCACAAGGGTGAAACAATCAGCTCAAATTTCTCAAGGTTATGTAGACGTTATACTAGCTGGCAGATGAGGAATTTGAGCTGACGTAACATACAGTGCAAAGGTTGCTCACCCATAACCATTTTGTTTGTGGATGAAAAATCCTGTAACCAGCTTGTAGATGGATAAAAAACATGTAACCCCCCTCTCAATGGACAAAAACTCACAACCCATGTCTGTCTGGACGAAGTACGCAAGAAAAAAGAAGAGGGAGAAGTTATGCATTGTGAGCATACAAGCAACTTGATAACAGGTCCATGGGGGTCTCAAAAAATGGGGGAAGCTAATCTGTTTCTACTTCTTTGAGTTTAGAAGGCAAGTTTGTTACTAGGATAATATATCATTATACCTTATCAAAGAGTGGAAACTCTGCCTTGAACCTCGTGCATGCAAATTCCTTGATTTGTTCATTTGAACCAGGCTCTTGACCTCCAAACTGGTTGGATGGAAATCCCAGAATTTCAAAATCTGCAAACACACACACACACATCCACCAGATCAAGACACACTTCTCTTTCAATTCACCTTGCACTAATCTGAGCCAAAAAGGAACTACAACAGAAGAACACATTGACTAGTAATTCATCAAGTTTTTTAAAGTATTGAACTTGACAAGCAAGGTTTGATGCAACTACATTGTCGTGCACAACCAGGCACAATCCCATTCCAAATTGACAAGGAAGACCCGAGACTTACCACTCCCTTTGTACTGGTTGTACAAATCTGTGAGCTCTTTGTAGTTGGTTTGCGTAAGCCCACTTCAGACATTCACCCAAAATCAAGCAAGCCCCAGATGTCATGAACAAGTTGTAAGCCAACAATCATCAGGAAAATGATGAACACCCAAGAGTCCAAAGAGCTAACACATGGTCCTTCTTGAATACTAACAACAGTTTCCACTTCAAAAGTATGGGGTGGGGGAGGGGGAAGTAAACATGGCACCCAAACATGCATATCTTCAAGCAAATGTAGAAGCATAATATTCTTTGTTCACATGAAAAGTTTGCAGCTTGTGATAGAGAGAAGAACCCCAGCATCAAATGTCAGTGATGAAAAGAGAAGCCATACACATGTGTGGGGGGCTCACTGTCCAAGGAGCAAACTGAAGACTAGAACCAAGTCATTGAGGAGGAAAAGATGTTATTACCATTGAGATGCAACATTGACAATAAGCAGAACCTTGCCCCTGTATGCATTCAGAGAAACATCATTCCCATTGATGTCCTGTTACAAAAAACACAGCCCAAGAAAATATTATAAAATACCATTGAAGATTCTTCTTTCACATTGAGGATGTCAAGATGAAATGGTAGTGGTCAGCAAATCTCAGAGCTTTGCACATACCAAACTTTCAGGAAGAGTAAAAGAAAGAAAGGGGGGCAGTAGGTACCTTGACAATGAAATCATAAATGTTCTGCACTTCAGCTGGTGAATCCATGGTGAAGAAGAAGAAGACTTAGAAAAACAAAGGAGCTGTAAGTAACTGCTGAGAGAATCACACTGCTGAGAGATTCACACCCCTGATTCAGCTGAACTTTGTAAGCTATGAATTCCAAGGCCTACTTGAAAGAAGAGAAGAAGCTTTACAAAGTCCACCAAAGTAAGAGATGAAGGAGACTTGAGAAGATTCAAGCAGAAGAGAAAACTCAAAACTGCCCTGTGATGATGATTTGATCATTCACATTAAGTCTTGCAGCCATTTACAAACAGCACAAGAGGTTTTGACAGATTGTGGGTTGAGGTTACAACTGCAAAGCTCACTCCTGGGAAGCTTGGAATCTTGAAAAACAATATGGAAATTGAGAGATTGTCAGTTGCCACAGATCATGTGTGCAGCAGCAGCAGCAGCAAAGTGGAGTGATGAGTGTCTCTGAAGGTTTGTGTACTTGAGTTCAGTTGCAGGTGAATCATCATTTCAGACTGAAAATCTGTAACAAAAATTTACTCTATTGTGGAATGTGCCAAGTACAGGCCATTTTGCCCATGGACAAGCCTGGTAGGGTGAGCGAAACAGGCAGAATGACTTGTACCCGGCATGTTCCATAACATAATGGTTTTCAGGATTTGCACAAGTGGATTTATACAATGGGCATGTGTGGATTACACAATGGGTATATGTGGATTTTGCACAAGGGTGTGTGGATTTTGAACAATGGTTAGGTACGGCAGATGGCCCAAGAAGATGTGTCCATTATGCCATGTAAGGGGACTGAACAGAGGCAGAAAAAGTGATATGAAAACCATTATGCTCAAAACTAAGTCCAACCCACAAAAAACAGAGGTGTCAAAGATGTGTTGAAGAAACAACCTCAGAACAAATTTTCATAACAAATTTTCTTCTTTGAAAACTGGATTATCAAATGAAGTACATATCCTTCTGATGTCAACAAGAACAACAAAAGTGAAATGAAAGTGTCAGTGTACCAACCACCCACTGCCAGAAAAAATATTATTTCACAACCGACTGTGTCTCCCAGAAAACTATTGTAAAAATGTTTCAAGGTTAAGCCAAATTCAACATCCCATTTGTAGCAAGGTAATTCTAGCAAGGCTAATAATATTACTCAACTTCAAATTAGCCCAGTGCTAAATTGTTTTACACACTACTATATTACAAGAATTGACCCAACCCAATTTTTGCACACCCAGAAAGACCTAATTCAGGGTTCTATAGAAAGGCTGCTTGCACTTTGTTCTAGTGTTGCTTATCACCTCTGGTACTTATCCTTCACACAGGCACTAACCAGATGCAACAAATTATATGCAACTCAATCAATCTTCAGTGCAAAGTACACAAGTTTGGGTTATGCCCACTTATGGTACAAGATGTCAGCTAGAGACGCGTTATGCCCGAGAGCAATGCCCAGCAAATAAATAAATAAATAAATAAATAAGCAAGGGGTGTGTCATACTGTGGCCTTGCCATTTACATTAAACTGTATCTTAAGGCAAAAGAAGAATTATAGAAACTCAAATATTTCACCATGCAAAAATATAAACTTCAAAAAATCCTCTATAAGAAACCGAAATCCTGGAAGATATTATAACTCTATAACTAATCTCAAGTTTCAACACAAGCCAGATTATCATATTTCAAAAATCCTCATGTAAAAATAGATCTACTACCTAGGGGCCAACATCCTTTAAGCTACTATACTATATAATGAATCTAAACACAATATCCTTGCCTTGGTAGGCAAGGCCAATAAGTAAATAAAATTGACGCTACCCAATTTTCTGATCAAACCCTAAGTTTGATGGAATTTCAGCAGCGTGTTTTCATTGTAGATCATGTGCACATTAAGTATTCAGGCATTCACCGGTGCACCTTGAGACATCATCATTCTGCCCTAATACTGTCTGGGTGTCAATTCAGCTCTTTGTGCAATTCTGTGCAGGGTTTGATTAATGGTTTGCAAAAAAATGAAACAAAATACAATGGAGGATCCTATTGTTGTAACTGTCAACAACTAAGCAACTAAGCAGGTGGTGAGTACTAGTTCTTACTTCTTTTTAAGTCACGGCTGGAAACCTAGCATGGTATATCAAAACATAGGAAAAACACATGACAAGTGAACAAGAGAAGGAAAAAAAAGGATTGAAGTCCAAACAAAAGATAACACTTGAAAAGCGCAAAATGCACAATCGGGAGCCCTAAGAGAAGAATTAAAGTAACCTAGGACCTAAACCCATCATCAATAGCATGAAGCAAATCGTGCAAGGAGATGAGTGAAAAACTTGGAAGAACACCAAGCCTAGAAGAGGCCTATCATGTTATTGCAACTACACATTGTAAGATAGTGGCACTATGAATTTTATGAAGAAGCACATACATTCTTTGCCTATAAAATGAACGTAAAATCAAAAGAAGAGGTCTTCCAAAGCCCTTCATTGACCATGCCATGTTGACATATCGATGAAAAAAGTTGTCAGCATGTTGGTGTAAACATCCAAATATCTCTATTACAAAAGGGATAAAATTACCCTTAGGGTGTCAGTCACAATATGACACAACCTTAGCCTAAGCTATAGTCATCATGGTCATTCCTTGAAAAGAAACATTTCGCAATTCAAGATTTGCATGATTCGCATTAACAATCACAACCAAAGTGTGCACAATATCCTTTCATCACCACTTTGACTAGAAAGATGGCATTAGGAGAACATGAATTTGCTCAAGTGACACATGGAGCCTAGTATCCCTAGCAATGGATGTGAAAGAATCCCAAACTACATCATGTGTGGCAATGTGTTTTCTCCCACTAACACAACAAAATAAATGTATCCCTATCTATGGGCTAGATGCATGTGCACCAAGAAAAATCACAAGTCATACGATGGGGGAGGCGCAATCTAGTGTGTAATGTTGAGGAAAAAATGTTAGAAGCCATATGAAAAGATGGAATAATTGGGCAAGCAAAAAACCAAACATTCAAAACTAGGCTTATGCAAGATTTCAAACAGGTGCGATGATAATTTAAAAACAAATCTGATTTATGAAGTTTGAAAACAAATGTTCATGCACACTTTTCAAAATGTCCTTTCGAAGGTAATCTTTTCCTCTTTTTAACAACTAGAAAAAATAAACAAGACAAGAAAAGGCTAACTAAATTATGAAAGGAATGAAAATGAACTAAGACAAAAAAAGGATCACCCAAAAGATCCCTTGATGGGTGCCAATGGAAGACTAAATAACAAAAAAATCACCCTAAAGGGTATGTGAATAAAGAAAAGAGGGGGTTATGGGGCATAAAAATAATGGATGAAAAATATGAATTGAAATAACTACACACTTGCAACACACAACTCCTAAAATATAACTTTACAAGAAACATTGTTGAAAACATTTGCAATGTTTAAGTTTACAACACCACACAATCAAGGTGAACATATAAGGTTCTTATAATACCATGCACCATTACTTCACAACCTCCCCTAACTGCAACCCCAAATTGGGGGACAAATGGGTTGAAAATGCATCACAAAATTAAAGATAAAAAGTTTTACTCACCAACTAATATAAAACTTCATCTACTGAAATCAATTGAATGCCACTATAAGGTTTAACCAAAACTAACAACTTCACAACATCAAAGGCCCTAATTATATTATCACGACCCTAACTTTGGGTTCACGACTAAGGCAAGGGCATGGAAAGGTGCAGGCCAAAAATGCAACCCAAAAATCACATTCACATTTTTGAGAGTGCAAGAGAATGTGAGAGAATGAGCCCACACACTCCCAAATGAACTCCCACTTTGGGAATTAGAGTCTCAATAGGTTCTCAAATTTTTAGAGAGTGGTTTGAGGAATCAAAACTCATTGGATTAAAAAATTATTTATACCATTGGAAAGCTCTTAAGATTTAGATGTCTAAAATGTGTTTGCATGATCCATTTGACTACTTATAACAAAAGTTATGGCCAAAAAAAGGGCCAAGAATCAAAGTGTCAATTTGAGTCCCAACCATTAAAAGTCAAAAATCTGCCTAAGTTATTGTTTTTCCTACAATTTTTAATTTGGGAGTCTTGGGAAAAACATTATTTGGGTGTAGCCCTCATGGTGAGTCACAAAAAATATTATAAGGGGGAAGGTGATGGCTTCCCACAAGTTCGAACCATGGTGAATCTCTTGTGAGTCCATGTATGCATGTGGCTTCTTCGTGCACCAAAAATGCTCCAACTATCCATTAACCAACTTGTTGTTTGGTTTATGCAAGTTGATATGAATAATTAACATGCTTGTCACTCATCTTAATCCCCATCATAGAGCTTTAACATGCCCCTCTTAACTTAGAAGTGTTACAAGTTAAAGAACACGCTTCAACTATTTTTTCTTCCATTGTTTTCATTTTGGGACTCACATTTTAAAAAGTTTGGGGGTGCATCATATACTCTCAAGAATATGCTCTACAACAACATAAAAACATACCAAAAATAATCAAGAAAAGCCACTAACCAAGTCCTTTAAATCAAATAAATCTCAAAGGTGTTTGACTACCATGCCTTAAAGCCCACCAACTAAAAGGTGAAGTGAATGGATGAATACCAACTTAAACCCATCTAAAAAGAAATCCAAATCTACTTTTAATTATAACTCCATCAAAGAATCTGAACATGGCAAAAATGAATTTGAAAGATGAAAATTCTACCCCAAAAAATGGTTTGTGAAAAGTTAAAGGTTAGGGCAAGGGAAACAAAAGCCTTCATAGCACGAACATATTTCCCTACTTGCTCTAGGGCTAAACTACAATAAAGATAATGTTCGACCCTAAGTGAGAGGAGAGGGATGGGGCCTTTAGAAGAAAGGCACCATCTGAACAAGGGGACACCAAAGGTAAAATAATTATTAAAGCTTATGTGTGCAACAAATGTTTTGTTTGAAGTTCCTCCCAATCACTAGAAAGAAACCTAATCCGTAACCAAGTCCTATTTTCCCTATGCCTAACCTTCTTTTTTCCTTATCACCATTAAAGGCAAAATAGAAAAAATGTCATGCAATAACATCGTTTGGGTTTTGCACTTTATAGTATAAAGGAAATTTGAAAGTTCGCTACATTTTTCACCTCAAAACCACTAAGATACATGAATACAAATCAAAGTTTAAATAACCCCAAAGTGAAAGCATGAAATAAGTAGCCACAGGGTGTGTGGATA
>Ga0209208_10006323_pt1 | contig 16331 bp, 12 predicted proteins | sample S1TSphfallax_3_FD_187694 | JGI IMG/M metagenome (GOLD analysis project Ga0209208, IMG submission 187694) | Host-associated microbial communities from peat moss isolated from Minnesota, USA - S1T2_Fd - Sphagnum fallax MG (SPAdes) (version 2) | ecosystem: Host-associated > Plants > Peat moss >...
AATGGGGGGTTCTGAAGATGATGACGATCTTCCCCCTCCCCCTATTCCTCGCCGCCCTGCGAAATCAAGGCCACAAGGGAAGGTGAGGTTCCAACTGTTCAGCATATTCCCGACCTGGAGATCTCTTTTCTCCTGTGCCTCGCTGCGGGGGCCTCTCTGCTCTCTCTTCTATCCCTTACATTTCTCGCACCTTCCAAACTTGCCGGATGTAAGCAATATGTCTTTGGACAAGCTTACGGTGAGCAGATTCTCATCCGTACTTTGCTTTAGACTCGTCAGTTCGGCACTCCTTTCACGCGTTCTGATCGATCTTCGGCGATTTGCAGGGCGTTGACGATATCAGCATCAGAAACGATCTCCCAACTGTGCCCAGGAAGGCTCGCTCAGGTGTGTATAGACTATAGACTACAATGCATTGATGGCTACGCATTACAAGTTTGCTTAAACGCGATGTACAGAGTCGTTTTGACTTTTTGACACGTTACTGCAGCAGTTCCCAAGCGACTACAAGAGTCGCCCCCACCTCCAGTCCAAGAGACTCCATCTCAGCCACCTCAACTAGTTGCTTCTCCAACTCCGGCACCATCCAGCACTCTTTCATCATCATCTGCTGTAACCCTGAAGCCCAGAAGAAGAACCGTAATTCTTATCTATGACTCTTCTACACTTCCTGTTCTTCTTCCTAATCACATCTCCTGGACCTATGACTGGAAATCTTTTTACTGACTGCAGCATTTGCTTTGTCCTGCAGAAGCCAAGTGGATCGAAACCTAAGGTCTCTAAGCTGCTGAAGGTACAGGAGACCATCAGTGTCTGAATCTTCTGTCAGTTGCAGTAGATGAAGAGTGTCCATACTATCTGCATTGTTCTGGCCCTTGAATGTAGCATGTTCAAACTTACAGTTTGCTGGAGTAGATTTGTGTTGGTGATGCAATTGAACTGTTTACTGTATAAAGCCTTTGCCAAGATAGTGGTGTAATTGCTTGCTTTTGGTGACAAGAACCTGAGGGTGAGGTTGGACACATCAAAAGTTTGGAAGAGGTTGAAAACCAGTTTTCATTTCATTTGCAGCTTCTCTGGTGAGTTCAAAGAAATCAAATTTGGTAGTAGTGTCTTGATGACAGGGACAGGTGTCTACACCTACAGTCTCAGAGGAGGTGGAAGTGGCAGAGGCCTTATTTGATCTAGCAAGGACAATCCCCCCTCCTGCATTGGACCGAAGGATGGATTTGAAACCTGAATCCAAGTCAGAGGCAAAGTCATTGGCTTCTGGGTCAGCACAAATCCTGTCTCCTGCAGCCCAGCCTTCTTATGCAACTGCTGCTCCCTCACTCATTCCAGTTCTCAACACAACATCTGGCACGCTATTGGGCCCTTCACCAGCTGCTGCATCACCTGTTCCCTTGCCCTCCCCTCCATCTGCTGCTGCTCCAGTCCCTGCAGAGGGTATGCCCTCGATCTGTTTTCAGCTTCTATATGCACATAGGGTGGGATGTCTTTTTTCTTAGTCATCATCATGCCTGGGCAGTGTCAAAGAGGCTTTCACAAATGCTCTTCCTACCAAAAGTCAGTTTGTACCTGGCTCTCTGGTGAACTGTTTGGGGTAGAGAGTTCTTGCATCTGTCACTGCATTGTACCATGTTGGTCTGAATTCTCTGCTGTGGATAAGAGCAGGTAGACTGTTTCTGGAATTCAACAACAAATTTTGTGAGTGCAGTGCAATTGTTCTTGTAGTCAGCTTCTGGTGACTTCTAGGTGGTTTTGTAACAAGAATTCTGGTCACAAGGATACAGTGTTGGACTTAGTATGGACTAGTGAATAAGCGGATTGATTGCTTGTGTTTTCCAGAATCTGCAAGACAGTGATATGTTATTCAGGTCTTCCAACCATGCTTAGTCATTTAGACCTCACATTCTGATTGTCATGTTGGCAGCTCCAAAGAGGAAACGTCCTCGTGTCAGAACTCGTCCAGATGAGGGAGCACCTACACCAGCTGGTTTAGTTAAAAGCACTGCTAGTGCAATTTCAAATTCTCCTGGGGCAGTTGGTCTCCAACCTAACAATGTTGACCAAAGTGAAGCCCACCCTGGTATTGCAGATGAGGGGTCTGTGAAAACTGAGTCCACTACATCTGCACCTATGACTGCTTCAGGGCCTGCTTCCAGTAGTCCTTGTGGGGTGCCAGTTCTGCTAGTAACAGCCCCATCAATGCAACAGAACAGTATGGTGGAAAAGAAACATGATAAACTTGAGAAGAAAATTGTCAAAGGAGAGGTGACCAGGACTACATCTAATGAGAAAAATTCCAGCTCGGCACCACCTTTAGATAAGAAGCCTGCACCTGTCAAGTTGGCAGGTCCAACTATGGGTATCCAGGATGTGGATGCAACCACCACCATCAGTCCTCTCCCCAGTGATTCCCCTACAAAAATGGATGTTGCAAAGAGGTTAGTTACAGAGATATTTGTCTGTTCACATTGTCTTGCTTGAATTGTTCAAGTTACAACATGTAATTCACATGATGGTTAGGGAACCTTCTCTTCTTCCCTGGTTAACTTGGGACCTGAATTGTTTCAGATCAGCGCAACCAGCTGCTGCAAGTGAGGATGAGTGTGTCAACAAATTTGACATTGATTTAATGGTGAGTTGTGCTATCTTCTTGCTCCTGTGTGAGTAATATATCCCTTTTGTGTGGTATATAAGCTTGTTCCACATCTGAGGAAGCTTGTTTCCCTGCAGTCGATTCCATCCAAGGCAGCATTGCCTTTGATCAATGAGAGGAATGATGATGTTGCTGGAGTACCAGTGGAAGAAGGGCAAGAAAAACCTCTGGTATGCAAATGTCCAAACTCCTCATTTTAGAATGAATGATTTGGCTGCATGTTAGATGGTCTCTGGGCTGTTTTGTTTCTCTGTGGAATCTTTAACTGGTTTTGTAATGATCTGATTGTGCAAAGTGGTTTCCTTATACAGGTGGATGTCAGAGTCATGTCTCCAGTTGCAAGTGGGCGGATAGAAAGAGAGGAGAGGCAAGAGCAAGAGCACCGAGAAAAAGATGAGACAGAGAGAGAGATACCAATGGAACAAGAGAGAGAGAAGGAGAGAGACAGAATGGATTTGAGCAAACTGCCACTGCAATGGACAAGCAAGGGTGTTAAGCCTGAGTCAAGGCCTGAAAAATCTGAAAAAGCCTGTCAGTTTTTTCAACTCAATTTCTTTTCAATGAGAAGTAAAGTATGCTTTCAGATTTGCAATTGACTTGATAAGATTTGCTGTTCCATATTGAGGATTTCCTGTTAGTGGGGAAATTTTGGATTTCAAGTGACTCTAGAGGGTCTGGTTATGGGCAGCTTCAGCTGTGGGTGCTTCAGTCACATCATCTCTTTTGGCTTCAACAGCAACTTCACCCATTTCTCCAGGAATGCCTGGTTGGCCGGGAGTCATACCCTCTCTTGGGTAAGTTCTGGTGGTCTGCTCTGTGTTGCTCTCTATGAGTGTCATTTGTTGCATTTGATCTTGCTTTGGTCCAATCCTATGTTGATGGGTGCTGGTCATACAGGTACTTCCCAGCAGCAGCTGCTGCTGCAGCTGCAGCTGTGGCAGCTGCTTGGCCTCCAGCTTCCTCAACTGGTCATTCTTCAGTGGATGAAAACCCACATTCAAGGGTAAACTTTTGTGCTTCCAATCATTTTTTACACTCAGATATTGAACTCTTTAAAAGTACAATGTGAACAAAGTGGGTTCCACTTGCACAGACTAAGCTCATAATGATTGTTCTTATGGGATTGTGCTATATAGGTCTATAATTTGTTCACAAGTTCTCGGAGTATGTGACACACAGGGATGTGATGATGCAGGTATTTGCTTTCTCAAACATACCACCACAACAGCCATGGAAGCGCTGTGCATCTCATGTCTGGATTGCACATTTCATTGATACACAGCAGCAAGTCAACCGACATCCTTTCTTTGCTGCAGGGCCTTATGGAGGGAAGTCATATAACCCAAACATGTCACTTCCGCCCCCTGAGGCTCTCTATGGAAGTGGTGGAGGGATGGCCCAGCTGGCAGCTGTAGCAGGGCCCCCTACCAGTTCTGCTGTTGCACTGGGTGCAGTTCTTGGAGTGGGGGAGCAAGTTTTAAGTTCCACTACCATAACAGGAGCCAAAGAAAGAGAGAGGGAGAGGGAGAGGAAAGCAGCAGCCAACTTCATGGAAACTTTGAATCGGGATCCATCTACACAACAGCAACAGCCAAGTCTTTCCCTGCAGGTTTGGTCTAGACTTACCTGTTGTGGATGCTGCTGTCCTCCCACAGTCAGGCTTCCTCACAATCCTGATGGATAGTTTAACAAGCTGCTATTTGTGTGTAGAATCTTCTTTAGTGATGTTCTGTGAGGTTGACTGCACTCTGACCTTGATCAAAAATGCCTCCTGCAAAGTTTTTGCTGATAATATTGCAGAGCTTTCTATTCAGGCAGGAGTGGCATTTGGATTTTCCGGGACACAAGCTGGAACTGTTGCAATGGCCAGTGGTGTTTCAAGTGCTGGAGTTGGTAATGGTGTTGCTGCTGCTGCTGCAAATATGGGAACTTTGGCATTGCCAGGTAGCAGCTCAGGGCCAGGAACAAGCTCTCTAATGGCAGGGAGTCTTGGTCCAGCTGGAGGACCTGGGACCATGGCAAGCAACCGGGTTGCTGTTAGTGCTGCCTCAGTACAGGATCAGCAGTATTTGCATGCAATGATGCAGAACCTAGGGTTCCCATACTATCCAGGGCCCCATTTTGGGCCTCAAACCTTCAGTGGTCCTCCTACACATATGGGGACACAGCAGGTCAGTATCCTTTTATTTTTATTTAGTCCAGGTATGCTCTTTCTCAGGATGCATGAGCTTTGAATGACTACCACTTTTGAACTTGGGTTGGTCTTATATGCAGGCTGCTGCACAGTACTTTGCCGGTGCCCCCTTCTTTGCGCAGCATTTAGTTTCACCTGCACAACATCCTGTTCATCAAACATCAGTTGTTGCAAGTGGTGGACCTGTCCCTCTACAGAAACACCAGCAACAACAGGGGGTGCGCAGATTTCCACCCACAGGATCTCCACAACAGCCCCCACCACAATCCCCATCCCATTCCTCTTCACAGCAGCAGCAGCAACCTCAAGCTGACAGAGATGGTCGGGATGGGCCTGCTGGTGGAGACAATGTCTCTGTGGCTGAGAGCAAGTTTCCCATCTTACACAGACCTCCATACAGTCAGGGATCTTCTAATACTTCTGTTGCAGATGTGAGTGTACCCCCAGCCTCGGTGCAGACTATGCCATCACAACAAGATTTCAGCATTTTGGCTTCTTTAGGGAAGCAATCTAAGCAACGAGAGCAGCTTCAAGCTTCTCAGCCACAACCTTCTCTGTCCTCCCAACTGCAGCAGCAACAACAGCAAGCACAGTTGCAAATTAATTTGAAAGGAATTGATCCTCAGGCTACTCAGGCATTATCAGCCATGACAATGGCTGCTGCAATGAATAGAGGCCCTATTGGTCCTGGACCATTGGGGCTTGCGCCAGTGGCTGCTGTTATGGCACCCCAGGGTCATGCTATGCTGCAGAGCATGGCAGATGCTGCACGCCAATCTCCTCATCACTCATCAGGCACAAGTGCTCCTCACCCATCACTTATTCACCAGCAACAGCAGCAGCAGCAACACATGCACCAATTCCAACAGCAACACCGGCAACAGCAACAACAGCAACATCAACAGCAGCATAGATCTGTACAGATGCATAGAGGGCTGCTGGGTGTTGATGAAGGACGTATGGTTGCTGATGCGAGTAACTATCCTAGTAACACGGGTGCTGGGCGGGATCGAGATCCTGGGGAGGACAGGAGGACAAGTTCAAAACGACCAATTGGTTCATCCTCTTTAATGTCTCGAGTTGAGTCGGACAGCTCACCAACAAGAGGTATTGCTCGAAATGTTGCACCAACATTGAATCTAACCGCTTCCACAAGTCCAATCATGTCCTCCCGTCCTTCTGGACACAATGCTCAAGGTGGTGCAGCACCACCTGTTGCACAACCAAACCAGGCCTCTAGGCAATCGATGGTCCGCTCAAAAGGAATAACAGGTCCAAATACTGCAAGCTCATCTGCCTCCAATCAGTCAAATATGGTTTCCTATATTGATCGTGGTCCTCTAGCATCTGCCTCTTTGCCAGTGAAGGCATCTGGGCCTGGGTTATCACTTCCAGGGCAAACACCCACACCTGCCAGCCAAGTAGCAAGGCAGAATTCAATTGCACAGCATCCACAACTTAAGCTTTCACAGAGGACCTCAATGAATTCAATTGCAACTGCTCCAGGAGCAGATCCAAAAGCAGTGCTTGCTGCTGCCATGGCAAAGGTGCAAAACCCACAGTCTCAGCTGCAACAGTCACGTTTGCCACAAGTGACTCCACACACAGGCTCACTATCTCAAATGTCCTCTGCAGTTTCAGGGACTCCTGTATCTTCAAGTCCCACACCACTTTCTCCTTTCCCAGCTGGACCAAAATCATCAACTTCTGTTGGAGCCAGACAGGCCTCATCTGGGAAGGGTTCTTCCTCCCTTCCAACTATGCAAAAGTCAGGGGGTCCTGCTTCAGGCAAAAGGAATTCCTCACCCTCACTTTCCCAGCATGTCATTCTGGGTGCCAATCCTAGTCTTGGAAATCAAAGTATTTCAGCAAAACTGCCTCAACAACAGCAGCAACAGCTGGTGGCCCAGAATTCTCACCCGCTGGCACAGCAGCCGCAAGGTCCTCAGCAGTATGCACCATCATTACAGCAGCAGTACCCACAGCCCTCACACATGCACAAGCCTCAAAATTCCCAACAGCAGCAAATTCAAATGCGGCAACAGCAGCAGCAGCAACAGATGCAAATGTTCCAGCAACAGCAACTCTCACAGTCACAGTCACAGTCCTTGCCACCACCTCCACCACAACATGTGCAGCAATATCAGCAACAGCTACAGCATTCTCCTCCCTTGACACAGTCACAGCTGCAGCAAAGTCCAGTGCAGCATTTGAACCAGCAACAGCAGCAGCAGCAATTGCTCTCTGGTTCCATTACAAATGGGGTTCATGGGGGTCAGTCAGTGACTCCTGCAGCCATGTCAGGACCCAGCAACACTGGCAATATTGCAATTTCAGGCCGGAACTCTGGTTCAGAAAACATAGCTGGCGGACAGGCAACGAATTCAAGGCCAGCTCCACCTAATCTCTCAGTATCCCCTTTGTCTGGGTCTGGATCACAGAGGGGAAGCAGTTCAGGTCCGTCCTTTTTGCATCCTCAGTTCAGTTCATTGCAAGGTATGACTTCCAATATTCCAGTCATGCATTCAAGCATCCAGCACAGCAGCATTGTTCCTTATCCACAGTCTGCTGCTGCTGTTGGAGGAGGTGGGAAGCCAAATGACATGAAAACTTCAGCAGGTCATTATGCAAAACCATTTGGATTTGAATCCACAGTGGGCTGAAGCTGTGTCAGTGCTACTCTTTGGACATCCCAAATTCTCCATTGTTTTAGTTTGTTGTCCTGTTTGTTGGTTGCTTGCATTCAACAGTCTTCTGAAAATATATGCCTCCATCACAAGGCAATGACATGTCTTCTGATGTCAATGCACTGTAGTGATCATGGGTGTCAGATATATGTGCAAATCGGTGAATGTGATTTGGGTTTGAAATGGAGAATTTGCATAATTATGGCACTTTCTGCTATCACTTATGGAAAGGAGTAGTACCTCTGCACCTGTTAATGTTCAGAAATCTGCTGCTTTTCTTTTGTGAACTGTATGGGATTGACCTGCTATATGACTAGCTGTAGGTGTACCAAATCTACGGCACTGAGTAAATACAGAGTTGACTGAATTTTAATGCCATGATGCAATTGATCTTTGCAGGACTAAACAGCCAAGAACAGCTTAACAGCATAAGACCGATGCAGGCTCCAGCATCTGTGAGAACACCCACTTCCTCACCAGTAGCTGGTGCCTCTTCAATCCCTCAGCCTTCGCCTGTGCAACAAGTGGGTACCATGACTCAAGGAAAGTTAGGAAGTGGGCAGTTTGTAGGAAGCAATCATGGTGATAATATGGTGTCCAGAAGCTCTTTGATGCAACTGGGGGTACCGTCCTCCACTGATACCTCACCAAATTCCTCAAGTAACAATATCTCAAATGGACACATTGGGTCAGATGTGCGGCCACCTTTATTTGTGGGCAGTTCTGCAGCAGCTCAACAAGGAACAGTAAATTCAAGTCAACTACACCCACCATCATCAATGGTGGCTGCAAGTGTTGTGCCAACTGGACCCTTGGCCAGTTCTGTAGAACCGTAGAATTATCAATGATTAATTTGTTTCTGGAAATGGCTCCACAAACTCATCTTATTACAGATCTGAAGGCTTCACATTGTTTTTGCTTCTAACTAGCTTAAGGTAAGACACAGAACACTTATCTCACTGCACCAGCAAGTCTCAGATGGGTTGGATCTTTGAAGAGCAGCTTAGGTGTCTTTATGTCTGACAGGAAGGAAGATCTTATCTGTCCACATATACAGCAAAGCAGTATTTCAAAGTTGTGTGCTGTAAAGGTGAGTTAATATTTCTTTATAAGATTAAAGTCCAGTTTGTTCTTTTGCATCTTGTTAGTTACATGGAATTTTGTGAACCCTGTAGACCTCTTTTGTTCTGCAGCTGACTAGTATCTCACAGTGAGCAGTAGGCATATGCTAGATGTGAAGAGAGATGGTTGTACTTGGAGAAAAGGTTGCAAGGAATTAACAATGCTACTTGTCTTCTTTGCAGGTGTGAAGCAGTCAGAATGGCAGACTCTTTGCAGAGAGGTTCTGATGGATCTAGAGCACATTGAAATGAGGTTTGCTTATTTGCATAGACACAGCTTTTTGTAGCAGAAGACTCTTCTGACTGTACAGTGACATGAACGCGGGATTCTAATCCGCTCTCTGAGCAAGGCCGTGCCTTTCCACAAACCTGCTTCTCTGTATTATATGGACATTGATTCTTTGTGGGCTTGGATGACTGTTGTCATTACAGAACTTTTTAATGTCCTTTGATTAGGTTAAACTGCCAGTTTTAGAAGGCTATTGCAGACAGATTTATGTCTGGGAGGACATTGAGGAGGGTTGGTTAAAATTTTGAGGAGAGTACATAATTGCTCACTCTACTGTCACTTGCTAGTTGATTGATTCTTGCAGATTCATCCTCCTGATTAATTGGGACTTTGATGAGGAGCAAGCTGAAGCTGGTTAAAAACTGGGCATGGTTGGGTGCTATGTCCTTAATTAGGTGTCAGCCCCCAATGAGGTTTTGTTTTCCTGTTATCCTCTCCCCTGTTTCAGTTACCAAATGGGGCTCTGAGATTTTGATGAGGTGGAAGAATGTGCAAACTCTATATATAGTTGCGGCATTTTGGCCATAGTATGTATCTATGTATTGAGGAAGGTAGTTTGTTTGTTTTGTTTGTCTTGGGGAGAGCTCCTAAACCATGGTGCCCCTCCTAATATGCTTGGTATCAATGGACAGCCTTCAATGGGCAGGGGTGCATTGTGGTGGTTTTGCAGTGTGGGAGGTATTGAATATCAAACAATTGTCCTTGACACTCAATAAAATCGAAACTAATTTTTTTAGGGAAACTGGGATGCACCCTTTGGATTGTTGGAAAGTGCTTGATGAGTAGGATTTATGGAGGTGATTTCCTAATTTTTAGGCGGATGGTGGAAGAGATAGAGATGAATTTTGAGTACTCTTTGTTATTGGAATTCAAATTCGATTAGTCAGGTAATGAGTTCACTTGGGTAATGAGTTCACACTTGGGCTGCTCAGGTTAAATATAGCTACTCAGAGGCCTCACTCAAGAAGGTGAACCTACCATCACTGTAGGTATTACAAGCAAGGGCAGTAAGTACCTTCAACGCATTTCGCACTTGAGAACTAGCCATGCCAGGAGCTGCCTTTTATTATGGCTTTGATAAGAATCCGTTGACATTTTAAATATGTAGTCAGTTTGTGAGCAGACCTTTCCTTGGAATAACATTTTCCTGCTCTTTTCTTACCTACAATCTACAGGAACTGTTGTTTCATCCAATTAGTTCTCATCTTATTTTTCTAATTCTAAAATTTACAAACAATTCCTTCCTTCCTTTTCCTCCATCCCCTCTGTGAAGGAGGACACTCATCATCACCTGCATGCCAAGACAATTATTGCAAAACCAGTGAAAATACTTAATGCTTGAAGCTGCCTGAGGAAAATAGGCTAATATCTTAGACCACCACATTATATCAGAAGGGAATCATCTAAAAAGCACAACAGCAGGATGAAACACTAACTGATGGTGTTTTCACCACTTTCAAAGATTCCCAAATGACACCAAGCAGCCCTAAAACAGACCTCCATCCTAGCCCAATTCTCAATATCTCTAGAACTCTCGTGCTTGTTATTATAACATTCTTGATACAAAGCCCAAATGTCCATGGCTAGAAATACTGTGGTCATCGTATGAAAATGATTACAGAAGAAAGTTGTGTATGTGGTCAAGCGTGCTGCATTCACAATATTGAAAGAAAGGATCAGCATACAAGTTCAAAATTCTGTAAACAAAAGGAAACTGTTGTTATGGGAGCAGCAAGTCCAGCTATCCAGGTCTGAACACCTGTAATTCCTAGTGATACAAGCCCCAAAATGTGGTATCTCAACACATGTAGATGAAAACCTCCAAGTGGGCTGCAAAAGTTAGCAACCTTCAGATACAAGAATCAAGTTCCGAATTTTTTTTCCAACTTGAATTGAGAATATGTGAACCAATCAATTCCCATGCCGATGTTAAGCAAGGATGTGAGAAATCTGCAAGTGAATCTACTTAAAAAGTCACATCTTAAACCTCTTGCCAACAGGCCAAAAGATTGGGACTATTCCTTCCAAGGTCACAGTTAGAAATGTAATCATAAAACATGAATGTTCAGATATGGCATTGGCAATTGTATTCATCAAGGCCTCATTTGAATTCAACTGAAGCATCTGTCCTAGTTTTTTGAACGATGAAGCTCGTTTGACATTCATCAGCAACATGGAATGCATGTGTATGTCAAGCTTTCTAAATGAAGCCAAGGACACTACAATTAATTGCATCCATTTGGCACTCCTAAAAATTTCTTAGCATATTTGGAGGTTACATTAAAAAGGTGATATTCACTCCAGTCCATGGGAAGCGTCTTCCATTTCCAAAGAGGAACCTTACATTTTAAAATGTTTGTCCACACAAAACACAAGGTACCTTGCTATTCCCAATTGGTTGGCAGGCCTAATTGCACTAAGGTAAGGATTGTAAATGTAGTTGTTCTTGCAAGTTGAGAAAATGGAAAGAAGCTCTACAAGGTGAGAATGTGTACGACAAGTATTTGAAGGGGTGTATATTGCCTACCAACAAGATGATACTTGCATCATAAATATGGTCACAATAGTTTTGCATCAGCACTTGCAAATTGTCAAACATGTCAAGAGGCTCAAGAACCATGTTAGTAATAGTGGAATTCAAGTTGTGAAATAATAACAATGATGCCTTAGGTTCCATTGATGAGACACATAGTTGGAGCAAATCATAAGTTTTCCTTGTCCTCATTTCTTGCTTAATAGCATAGCGACATGTATTTTTCAAACATGAAATGAGTGCAATGGACTCTAATTTGCCTCAAGCTTTTCTTTGGAGGGATACCATAATGAAAATGATTAGCAACCTAAAAATAAAGACACTTAATTTGGCAACTATCTTGATTAAATGATTCTTCACCCTAAAGGGCAATTGCATGCTTCCTTTCAAAGGTGTCTCAAAGGAGGTAGCTTACAAATTGTTATAATAGGTCCAACATGATCCCCAACTATCCCTCAAGGTTTGACCCCTAGGTACCCAAATGATGGTCAATCGATCCACTGGATCCCATTTGAGTGGGGTTGGCTATTGTATGCAACATCACCACAAACACAATCACTTGAGCAAATTGGCTGCTTTTTGTTCATGTGCTTGAAAGTCCTAGTACACTCCACTTACAAGGCCCACAATGTTAATTGGGGGCATGTCTCATCCCATGGTTACTCAAAATAGTGTTCACACTCAACTTGAAAGGATTGCAAGTTGGCAACCACATAAATACAAATGGTAAACCAATAACACTCCTACAAACACACAATGAGCAACTTAAAAGAGTTTACATGTACATAGTCCATGAAGCATTGTGATCCATGTTTTTAAGTCATGTGTAGACTTTTAAAACTGAAAAACTATCCAAACAAGATCAACAATCTCACCTCAAGCATGGCTAACTTCTATGCCATGTCCATTACTTTTTAGTTGTGTTCATCCATTGAATCAAAGACATGATAATTTTGATATCATGATACAAGAACTCATTTAGATTAGTTGGAATTGTTAGCATTTGGATTGTGGTGTTCAAAGATAGGATACATATTGGATATGGTCGTTTAGGGAAGTTGTCAAGTAGAGACTATCTTTCAACCTAATCATGACCTAAACTAGTGTAACCAAGTTTTTAAACATCCTATCACATTCAATTTGTAACTATTTACCTTATAAAAAGAAAATGCAATGCCAATGGCTCATGAGGATATGTACATGTGTATCAATGCACTATTGTTCTCTTCCATGTGTTCTTGCAACATTGTATCCCTTTCAACAACTATTAACAAATTGGAGACAATTGTGACAAGAATTTCAACATGCCCAAATAAAAAATGAAGAACATGTAAACATGATTAATAAAGTTGTGTAAGTGCATATTTTCTTCAACAAAGTAGCAAAGAAGATATCAAAAGCTTTTGACTACCAATAGGAGAAACTTCCAAAGTTAAATAAATGCAATGTCAAATGGTAGGTGGCACTATGAACCATGTGTTCCTCCACCCTATGTTTTCCTATTGATGCCAACCCATTAGAATGCCTATCCCAACATGCCACTCAAATTTAACTTGAGTAACAACATTTACAATTTAAAACCAATTCTATGGGAAAATTTTGTTCACCTTTGTAAATATTAACATCATGGGATTTTCCAGGTGCAAAGGGAAGAAATATACCTCTATCATCCTAGCCATTATCATATATTGGTTTTTGCTCATGGCCTCCACAATTGTTTGCAAAAAGTTATTTTTTTCTTTAATTGGAAAAACTTGAAAGAATTTCAAGGTAATGACAATACACTAATTTTCTTGAAAGATTGTCTATGGAACACAATGAGAGAACATTATTTAATTGTATAAAGGGAGAAGATACCATTGTCCATATGAATAAATAGGATGCAAAACAAAGTCTTGCTTGCAAGTCTGCCGCCTTGCCTTTTGCCATAAAAGTTTGCATCCTATAACTTTCAACAAAATTGGACATGTTAAAGATTTTAGCATTTTTTAAAGCCAAAGTTGCTACCATCCAACCTATATTGATGCAATTAATTTATTTCTACAATTAATTCATATTACATTTGTCACATGTTGGCATCCAAAATTTTATTTCCTTCTATTTGGTTTCCCAAACAAACAAACAAAAAAAACCAGAAAAAAAATCACATTAATAAGAACTAACCTTGCATGTTCAAGGGACTATTTTCTTGGAGTATTTAGGGAATATTTTTTGTTGTAAATTGAAAAAAACATTAATGACCTAAAAAGATGTTGCATTATATTATTGTGTAAAGAATTTTTTTTAAAACTTCCTCAAAAGATATCATCTTAAAAAAAAACTTCTCAACAATATGAGTTTTTACAAAAAAATTAACACTAGTTATAGTGTTTAATGAATATTTTTCAATACTCTATTATCATTAAATTTAATTCATATGATACCACACATTTGCATAATATATTAGAAACCTTGTGATTTAAATGCATTAAAAACTTGCAACACTAATATTATTTTTGACACTAAAACATGAAAAATTAAACATTTGTTAAACTTCGTGCGTCCATTCATAGTTGGGGTATCAAAAAAGGAAAAAAGGATTTAAGGACTTTTTAGAGCTACTTTTTTACAAATAAAATTTACATGAAACAAACTTAATTGAAAAAATTGAGTAGTCCATGTGTTAATGGTGATTTTTCACATTCATACATAGTTGTGTACAAATATTTTGGTTTAATGTTAGAAATGAAGAAAATCCCAAAGTGAGTTTCAATGGACAACCAAACATGTTTTTTGACAATATTATTTCATGCACATGTGACTTAGATCTAAAGATAGAGACATTTTGAACTTATCGAACACAATTTTTCTATGAAATGGTTTAGAAATTGAGTCCTTTGCCTTGCAACCCTTTCCTTTAAAATTTCAAGACTTTGAAATTTTTTTAATTTGGTTTTTCATCAAGTTCATCCAATCAACATGTACTTTCACAGAAGGGGGCATGCTTTTGTTGTACAAAAAGTTTGAAATCAATCATATGATTTTATGCATTCCTTTTGATTCCTTGAAAAAACAATGTATTTTAAACACTCGATTACTTTAGTTTACATGACTCAAATGACATTTACATAGTATTCAAATTATTTCTAGTTATTTTTATTAATTTTTTAAAAATCATTTTATCTATCAGCATACAACAATCCATTATAATTATAAAGGTATAAGATAAACAAAAATCCAAAGTTGTCTTTTGCAATCCTTTTTCAGTTAGACATTCCTTTTTGGTACCCCAATTGTGAATGGACCTTCATGTGACTCTTGTAATTGTGGAAACACCCATTAATTGCATCAAAAATTTCCAATAAGTTGTCAAAGATTACTCCACTTGGCATACATATTTGAGACATCTCACCATAGAATATTCTATGTTGGCCTTAATAGATAATACCCTCTAAGATACAACATTTATAAAACATTGCTTGCATTTACTTGAATAATAAAGACTAATGTAATACAAATGTTTGAAATATTTAATGCAAACATTCACATTCAATGTTCATTCCCAATTCAACATATATGTGTATATTGCGTTTAATTTTGTAAATAACATAATTTGTAATATCACACTTCTATCATATGCACCCAACCATCCCCAAAAATTAGGTAAGTAGGGGAGCATTCAAATATGTTCATGTCAAATTGCAACATGTCTTTAAGTTGTGGATTTAAAAACTTGTACTTTGTAGTCATGAGGAAAGGCCTTCAATTCTCGAAAAATCTTCCTATATTAGAGTGTAGATCCATAAAACAAGCCTTTTTTGTGGGTGCCAAAACAAGTATTTAAATCCCAAAAGAAAACGAAAAATTAATATGATATTTTATCTATTTCAAATTTTTTATAAAAAAACACAAATTCCTAATGTGGGTTCATAACAATAGTATGGATCTTCAAGGCTCAAATTTGAAAGGTCATTCTATGTTGTTCTTTGTAATTCATTATTGAATGTTCATGCCCACAAGGGTCAATAAATAATTTCAAACTAGGAAGAAGAATAGGCCATTGGAGAAGGTGTCAAGCAAACATTGGGGGTTGGGGGGGAAGGGGGGAGACCTTGTTTTGGTAGAAATGGGTACATGAGGTCCCACAACTTTTGACCATTTTAGTAATGAATGTGGTCAATTTGCACCTAAAACTCAACCAAAATGTTGTTTCTACAATACTAATTTGATTTCCTTAATAAATAGATTATGATGAATTTTTTTAAATCAATATTAAGATTTGTATAAGCCAAAGCATCGCCATCAACAACTATTGGAGGTAGAGGGCATAAATTTGAAAATGAAAAAGTGGAAATAAGAAATAAGAAATAAAATATAATTGTTGCTAGCTCGAAAATAAAAACTTGAAATTCGAAGGTTACTTTCTAGTATTGGTAGTTTGAACCAAAACAAAGAGAGCATATAAGAATTACGAAAATTCAACTTATTCCCATTAATACCTAGCCTGTAGATTATTTATTTATTTATGTCTTACATCTTTTGGGTCATAGTTATTTGAGTTACTCACAATCTAAAGCACTCATCAAACTAGGCTTGGTGGCTTAAAAACTTGTAAGCCAAATTTTGTGGCATTTGCAAAACATTTTATTTGTGCACATGCGCAAATTCATTTGTTTACCAAAGTTGATTTCACAATGGAATTTTAGGTTTCAAGATTTCATTTAAGATCTCAAATATGGACAAATAAAGCAATGCACCTTCATTAGTGTAATCTTATATATTAAAGCTACAGTGGTGGTGTCTGTCTGTTACAGGGTTGTCTGTTCTGCACAACCCTGTCACAGTTTCTATGGTAGAACTGTGTGG